>Ga0307478_10000637_pt1 | contig 34627 bp, 36 predicted proteins | sample atmos_gasesECM4C_2_FD_203713 | JGI IMG/M metagenome (GOLD analysis project Ga0307478, IMG submission 203713) | Hardwood forest soil microbial communities from Morgan-Monroe State Forest, Indiana, United States - atmos_gasesECM4C_05 | ecosystem: Environmental > Terrestrial > Soil > Temperate...
GTGATCGCGGCGTTGGCGAGGCCGTCATTCGCCTCGACCGTGGCGTTGATGCTCGGGTTGGCGGTGAACTGCTGCTGGAAGACGGTCTGTCCCGCGGCATTGTCCCAGCCGGGGGCAATCTTCTCAGCGACAAGCGTCATGCCCGCGGCGTTCGTCTTGCCCGCGGCCAGCGGCGTTGTCTTGTCGCCCCAGATCGAGTTGTTGTAACCCTGGGCGAAGGAAACCGCGTTCGGGTCCGTGTCCTGGCCTCCGTCGAGCTCGAAGACCTTCGCGTTCGTGACGCCCCAAGCGGTGACGCAAGCCTGGAAGCCGTCGCCGATCAGCTTGCCGACCTGGACGTTGTCGAAGCTGACGTAATAGACATTGGTCCCGGTGAACGTGGCGCGGTCATAGCTGATCGTCTTCACGCCCTTGCTCTGGGCCAACTGCTGGATCTGCCCGCCAACGTTACTGTTCAGCGGGTCGAAGACGAGCACTTTCGCACCGGCGGTGATGTCCGCCGTTGCGAGGTTGAGCTCCTGGGCCGGATCGCCACCGGCATTGTCGATCTTGTACTGCGATGACGAGTAACCGGCCGTGTCAAACGCCTTTTTCAGGTACGGAAGGTCGAAGTTGACATAGCGGGTCGATGAGGTGGTATCGGGAAGGATCACCCCAACGAGTCCACTACCGGCCGCGGTCACGCTCTTCAGGTTGGCCATGTACGAGAACGATTGGTTGAACGACGAGATGCTGAGATCCGATGGTACGGTCGCGCTCGCCGAGGTGCCCGCTGTGGAAGTCCCACAGGCCGCGGCGACAATCGCGATCGCGCCGAGGGACGCCAATAGAGTCAGTGATCTAAGTCCACGCAATTTGTGTTTCCCCTCCTGATGATGTTGTGCTACGAGGAACCATCATTCTGGGGGCTTGGGCACCGAATCCGCAAGCAGGAAGCCGATTTTCGCAGGAAGTTCTAACACTCTCTAACGAGCGGGACAATAAAGAGACGTCGTTTCGCGCGACTTGTGCGAAGAGCACAACAGCGGGGGTCCGTTGGTCTGCGCCGCGCGGACCCCCACCGACAAACGCCGAGGCCCTAGTACCGGCGAAAGCCGCGCGCGAAGCCGCCGCCCGCCACGAGGCTGAACAACAGGACGACGATCGCCGCACCGAGGATCGCCGAGAGCACGGGAATCCCGTCCAGCGACAGTTCCGGGGCGATCACCACGTGCAGCACATCGACCATCAACCAGGCGCCGACCAGGCCGGCGACGATGGCACCGATCAGACCGCCCGGCATGCCGCGACTGACCAGGCGCTCCCCGATCAGGCCCGCGATGGCCCCCACGATGAGCAGGACGAGTAGATGCGTTAGTGTCATATCAAGCCTCCAACAATGATGTAGTTCCGCTATAACCTATCATAGGCGGGTGACGGCGCCTTTGCCAAGCGTGTAGAGTCGAACACGAGGGGAACGCTGTGGCTTCGAATCAGAACCGACGACCATTGTTTCCAGCACCCCAGAAGGCAGCTGGGCCGGGGGGAGCACCAAGGCCGACGCCCTTCTGGCGGAGCCGCGGCTTCTGGATCTACCTCGTCGTCCTGCTGTTGATCAACTACCTGATCAGCGTTGTGTTCACGAGCGGACCAGCCCGCGTAACCGTCCCATACACGACCTTCATCGCCCAGCTCAATGCCGACAACGTCAAGGACATCACCGCGCAATCCAACTCGATCCAGGGTGACTTCAAGAGGTCGGTGACCTATGGGTCCGCAAGCGGCACGCTTTTTCAGACCGAGCGGCCAGTCTTCGCCAACGACAACCTGCAAGCGCTGCTCGATCAGCACAACGTCACAACCAGCGCGACGCCCCCCGGCACCGGCGGATCGCCGCTCCTCAATCTGCTGCTGAGCTTCGGGCCGGCACTGCTGCTGATCGGCGGCTTCCTGTACCTCAGCCGTCGTACGACGGCCGGAGGTCCGGGCGGCATTCTCGGCGCCTTTGGCCAGAGCCGGGCGACACTGTATACCGCTGATTCGGCGAACAAGATCACGTTCAATGACGTCGCCGGGATCGATGAGGCCAAGCAGGACCTGGCCGAGGTCGTCGACTTCTTAAAGACTCCGGAGAAATACCAGAAGCTCGGGGCGCAGATCCCCCACGGCGTGTTGCTGGTTGGACCGCCCGGCACCGGCAAGACCTTGCTCGCTCGCGCTGTCGCGGGCGAATCGAACCGGCCCTTCTTCAGCCTCTCCGCCTCGGAGTTCGTCGAGGCCATCGTCGGCGTCGGTGCCTCACGGGTTCGCGATCTCTTCGCCAAGGCGAAAGCCGCTGCGCCCAGCATCATCTTCATCGACGAGCTCGACGCCATCGGCCGCTCGCGCGCGTCATCCGCCACCTTCGGCGCGAACGACGAGCGCGAACAAACGCTGAACCAGATCCTGACCGAGATGGACGGCTTTACGCCCAATCAGAACGTCGTCGTGCTCGCCGCCACCAACCGGCCGGAGGTGCTCGACCCGGCGCTGTTGCGGCCCGGCCGCTTCGACCGGCGAGTCACGGTATCTCCACCCGACAAGGCCGGGCGCGAGGCGATCCTCAAGATCCATACGCGGAACGTGAAAGTTGCGCCCGACGTCGACCTCGGCGATATCGCCGGCGCCACCGCCGGATTCGTCGGGGCCGACCTGCGCAACATCGTGAACGAGGGCGCCCTGATCGCCGCGCGCAAAGGCGAGGAGATGGTGACGCGCGCCGACTTCGACGAAGCCATCGAGCGATCCGTCCTTGGCTTGCGCCGACCGATCGTCCTGGGGGCCGACGAGCGGCGACTGATTGCCTATCACGAGTCGGGCCACGCGCTGATGGGCCTGCTGATCCCGGGTGCGGACCCGGTGAAAAAGCTGACGATCGTCCCGCGCGGACTCTCGCTCGGGTCGACCTACAGCCAGCCGATCGACGACCGCTACAACTATCCGGAGGCGTACCTGCGCGGCCGTATTTCGTTGGCGCTGGGCGGCCGGGCGGCTGAAGAGGTCGCCTATGGCGCCGTGACCACGGGGGCCGAGAGCGACCTGCAGCAGGTGAACCAGGTGGCTCGGTCGATGGTGGCGCGCTTCGGCATGTCCCCGAAGATCGGGCCGATCAATCTGACGCAACCTGGGGACGGCGCGCCATCGGAACATTTCAGCGAGGAGACCGCGAGGCTCCTCGACGAGGAAGTCCGCCGGATCGTCGAGGAGTGCCACCGGGAAGCGGTGCGGCTCCTGAACGAAAACCGGGACCGCCTGGATCGTTTGGCCGCAGCGGTGTTGAAGAAAGACACGCTCGACCAGGACGAGATCTATGACATCGCGGGGATCAGCCGCCCGGCGTCGGCTCGTCCGGTCATCGCGCCACCACTGCCCGCGAACGGGTCCTCGAAGAGGGACGGCGACCTGGCGCGCGACGAGGTCGGTTCAGAGATCCAGCGCTAGGCGATCACGGTGCGCATCAGGGATTCCGTCTCCGTTGACGGAGCCACGCCCAGTTCCTCGGCGAGACGCCGCTTGCAGTCCTGGTAAACCCGGACGGCCTCGGCGCGGTCGCCTCGCTTCACGAGCACCTGCATCAGGCGGCGATAGCCGGACTCGCGAAACGGTTCGAGCTCGACCGCCGCGCGCGCATGCTCTTGCGCGAGGGCGAGCTCGCCGTTCCACATCAGTGCCTCGACGCGGCAATCGAGCGATCGCACCAGGATGTCACGTAGGCGCTCGCGGCGGGTGGTGACCCAGGGCGCGTCTTCGCCAACCAGGAATGGCCGGCGGGCGATCGTCGTCGCGATCAGCGCCGGCCCGTAGGCGGCCTCTGGCTGCCCCGCCTGCACCGCGCCCTCGGCGTGGTGGAGGGCGTCAGCCGCGGCCTCGAGGTCGATCCATGTCTCGCTGGGCGGCAGGAACTGATAGCAACGGAAGGCGTTGGCGATGCTGCGGTCGCGATCGAGGCCGATCGAGCCCAGCCGTTGACGCAGCTTGCTGATGACGGCGCTGAGCGCCACCGGCCACGACGGGGGCAGCGAATCAGGCCAGAGGAGTTCGGCGAGTTCGGACTGGGTGACCGCTCGCTCCCGCTCCGCCACCAGGTAGACGAGCGCCAGGCGTCCCTGGCGGCCGGCGAGATCGGCTTCACGAAGCAATTGCTCCCCGTTCTCGACGGCGACTTCGCCTGCCAGGTAGATGCGAAGCATTGATCCTCCAAACATTCGCCAAAGGTGTCGAGCAATGATCTTATTAGCCGCCCCCGGTGTGGAAAGGGCGGCGGTTAAGTTCGACCGGGTTCAGGAGGTGCGGAATGCAAAAACGCGTCGAATGCGAATGCGGCTGGTCGCTCCAGACGGACGACGAGGCGAAGCTGGTGGCGGGTGTCCAGCAGCACGCCAAGCAGATCCACAACATGGAGGGCGTCACCAAAGACCAGGTGCTCGCCCAGGCCAGGCCGGCGTAACAACAACACACAGGAGAAGACATGAAATATCTCTATTTGCTCTACGCCGACGAATCGAAGCTGCCCGCCGCCGACAGTCCGCAGATGGAGCAGCAACAGGCCGCTTTCGGCAAGTACTACGAGGAACTATCCGGCAAGGGCATGTTCAAGGCCGGCGACCCGGTGCAGCCGTCGAGGACCGCTACGACCGTGCGCGTGCGCAATGGATCGACCAAGACCGCGTCAGGCCCCGCGACCACCGGCACCGAGCAGATCATGGGCTTCTACGTGATCGAGGCCAAGAACCAGGATGAGGCGGTCGCCTATGCGGCCAAGGTGCCGTCGGCGGCCGTCGGCTCGATCGAAGTTCGTCCCATCGTCGGAGCTTCCTAAGCCACGAAGGGAAGGAACCCGGCCGGTTCCTTCCCTATTTATCGCGCACGAACTCTAAAGGCGTCCAGGCAGCCGGCGCTGCAGAAGTAGTGCGTCGTGTCGCCAATCACCAGGGTATGCATCGCGCCCTCGATGTCGACGCTCATGCCGCAGATCGGATCGATCGCGGTCGCTGGTATCGCCATCGCGTAAGCGGGCTGGTGGGCGTGGCGCTCGGCGACGATCTCGGCGAGCACCGCCAGCGCGATTTCCTCCTGCGAGCCGCCTACGGAGCTGTCCGCTGCGCGACGAACGCGGTCCAGTCCGATGGCACCGCGGTCGGTGAGCACGGCCAGAACGGTGGCCGCCCGCTTGCGGCTGGCGACCAGACCGACGTACGCGATGTCATAGGGCAATAGCGCCTCGATCGCCTCCTCGTCGTAATGACCCATGGTCGCGACCACGGCAAAGGTGGTCGGGCCAAGGTGCCCGGCCGCAAGATCCAGCGAGTCGATCAGACGGTCCGCCTCGGGGAAGTCGGTCGCCGTCGCGCCGGGGTGCACCGCGCACGTTTCGTAGCCGATGGTCGCGCCCAGCTTGACCAGCGTGTGCGCCGCCGGCGTGTCACCGATGACGAGCAGCAGTGGCCGCGGTAGGTGCGGGTCGATGAAGACGTCGAGCGAGCCGGCGCTCGGACAGGTGCTCACGTGGGCGACGACCCCCGGCTCGTGCTCGGGTGCCATGTCGGGCGAGATCTTGACCAGTCTCGGCTGGCCGTCGCCCATGGCGTGTAGGGCCTCGCGGCGAACCAGCGATTCCGAGCAGCTGCCACCGATCCATCCCCAGAGCGTCCCATCGGCCGCGATCAGCGCCTTGTCGCCCGGGCGGGCGGAGGTCGGCGGATCGACGCGAACCACGGTCGCGACCACGAAGGTCTCGCCACGCTCTCGCAGCCCCGCCGCCCGGTCAAGGACATCATCCGCGAGTGACATGGCTTATTCGGCCGCGCCCTTCTCGTTCAAGGCGGCCCAGACCTTGTCCGACGTGACCGGCATATCGATGTTCCTGATGCCCAGGTGTCCGACGGCATCGATGACCGCGTTGACATACGCCGCCGGCGAGCCGACGGTGGCCGACTCTCCGACGCCTTTGGCGCCGATCGGGTGATGCGGCGACGGTGTGACCGTCTCGCCCATCTCGAACTTCGGCGTCTCCCAGGCCGTGGGCAGCAGGTAGTCCGTGAAATTGGATCCGATGCAGTTGCCCTCTTCGTCGAAGGTGATCAGTTCCATGAAGGCGATCCCGAAGCCCTCCGTGAGGCCCCCGTGGATCTGCCCCTCGACCACCATTGGGTTGATGCGCACCCCGCAGTCATCAACGGCGACCATGCGCCGGACTTTCACCTGACCTGTGCCGCGATCGATGTCCACCACGACGAGATACGTCCCGAACGGGTACGTCATGTTGGGCGGGTCGTAGTAGGTCACACCCTCGAGCCCGGCCTCTAACCCTTCTGGAAGGTTGGTATAGGCGGCAAACGCCACATCCTGGATGGTCTTGGACTTGGAGGGCGACCCGCGGACGAAGAACTTGCCATGGTCGAACTCGATATCGGCCTCGGAGGCCTCGAGCAGGTGGGCCGCGATTTTCTTCGCCTTGTCGCGCAGCTTGCGCGAGACCACCGCCGTGGCGGCTCCACCGACGGGGGTACTGCGACTGGCGTACGTGCCCAGCCCGTAGGGGGTGTTGTCGGTGTCGCCCTCCTGGACCTCGACGTCGGCAGCCGGGATGCCGAGCTCCTCGGTCACGATCTGCGCGAACGTGGTCTCGTGCCCCTGGCCCTGGCTCTTCACACCGAGCTTCAGGATCGCCTTGCCGGTCGGATGCACGCGAAGCTCCGCGGAGTCGAACATTCGCAGCCCGACGATGTCGTAGTGCTTGCCGGGACCCGCGCCGACGACTTCCGTGAAGCTGGCGACGCCGATCCCCATCAGCTCACCTTTCTTGCGCTTCTCGGCCTGCTCTTTCCGCAGCTCCTGGTAGCCGAGCTTGTCGAGCGCCACCTGCATGGCCCTGGGGTAATCGCCACTGTCGTACTCGAAGCCGGTGGCCGACATGTAGGGGAACTGCTCGGGCTTGATGAAGTTCTTCAGCCGGATCTCCGTCGGGTCCATCTTCATCTCGAGCGCGGCACTCTCGACCAGCCGCTCGATCAGGTAAGACGCCTCGGTGACGCGGAACGAGCAGCGATAAGCGACGCCGCCCGGGGCCTTGTTCGTGTAGGCGCCGTCCGTTTCGACGTGGGCCGCCTGGAGATCGTAGGAGCCGGTGACGATGTGGAAGAGCCCCGCCCTGAACTTCGACGGTTGGGCATCCGCATAGAAGGCGCCGTTGTCGCTGAGCATCTTGACGCGTAGTCCCAGCATGCGCCCGTCGTTGCGCAACGCCAGCTCGCCCGACATGTGAAAGTCGCGGGCGAACCCAGTTGAGATCAGGTTGTCGCTGCGGTCCTCGACCCACTTCACCGGTTTGCCGATGAGCAGCGAGGCCGCCGTCGCGACGACGTAGCCGGGATAGATCGGCACCTTGTTGCCAAACCCGCCACCGATGTCGGGCGAGATGATCCGGATGTTCTGCTCCGGCAGCCCCGCAACGATCGCAAACAGGGTGCGGTGGGCGTGCGGCGCCTGCGAGGTCATGTACAACGTTGCATGGCCGGTCGCCGGGTTGACGTCGGCGACGATGCCGCAGGTTTCCAGCGGTGAGGGGTGGCAGCGTGGATAGAAGGTATCGAGCTTCACGACCTTATCGGCTTTCTCGAAAGCCGCGTCGGTCTTCGCCTTGTCGCCGGCTTCCCAGTGGTAGATGTGGTTGTCCTTCTGGCCCTCTTTCTCGTCGCGGATCAGCGGCGCGCCCGGCTCGAGCGCTTGCTGCGGAGTCACGACGGCCTGGAGTACGTCATAGTCGACCTCGATCAGCGCCGCCGCATCGCGCGCGACGTACGGATCATTGGCGATGACGCAAGCGACCTCCTGGCCCTGGAAGCGCACCTTGTCGGTCGCCAGCACGGCCTGCGTGTCGCCCGAAAGTGTGGGCATCCACGCGAGCTTGTGCTGGGCGAGCAGCTCGCCGGTGACGACGGCCACCACCCCGGGCACCGCCTGCGCGGCGGACGTGTTGATGGACTTGATCCGGGCGTGGGCAAACGGGCTGCGGTTGATGGCCATATGGAGCATGCCGGGGAGCGAGATGTCGTCGAGGTAGTTGCCCTTGCCCCGGATGAAGCGGTCATCTTCCTTGCGCTTGATGCTGTCGCCGATGTTTCCCTTGAGCGGGGTTTCAACAGCCATGGCTCAGCTCCTCGCGGCGGCCGTTGCCGCCGGTACCGCCGCCGCCGCCTTCATCTGGACGGCCGCGCTCTTGACGGCTTTGACGATGTTCATGTAGCCGGTGCATCGGCAAATGTTGCCCGAGAGCGCCCACCGGATGTCGTCGTCGGTCGGGTCTGGGTTGTCCTTCAGCAGCGCGATGCTGGTCAGCATCATGCCGGGTGTGCAGAAGCCGCACTGGAGTCCATGTTCTTCCTTGAACGCGGCCTGCATCGGATGCAGCGCGCCGCCGGTGAGGAGCCCCTCGACGGTCGTGACCTGCTGACCATCGGCCTGGACGGCGAGCATGGTGCAGGACTTCACCGGCGTCCCGTCGACCAAAACGGTACAGGCGCCGCAATGGGTCGTGTCGCATCCGATGTGGGTTCCGGTGAGTCTGAGTTTCTCCCGCAGGAAGTGCACGAGAAGGAGCCGCGGCTCGACCTCAGCGCTTCTTTGCTCGCCGTTGACCGTGACCGTGATCGACTGGCCCATGTTCATCCACCTCCCCGGGCGCGCTCTGAGGCGCGCTTCAATCCGCGTTCGGTAAAGACCCGGACGACGTTGCGCTTGTACTCGACCGAACCACGATGGTCGGCCTTTGGATCCGACGCATCGGCCGCCAGGGCCGCCGCCTGCTTGATCGCAGCGTCATCCAGCCGGACGCCCTTGAGTGAAGCTTCGGCCTTCTCGGCCTTGATGTTCTGCGGGCCAACCGCCGTCAGGCCGATGCCGGCCGACCCGACTTTGCCGTCGTCCATCCGGAGCTGAACGGCGACCGCGACGGTGGCGAAGTCACCGACCTTGCGCTCCAGCTTCAGGTAGGCGCCACCGGTCATCGGCTTTGCGGCCGGGATCCGGATCTCGGTCAGGATCTCGGTCGGTTCCAGGGCGGTACTGAACGGCCCACTGAAGAAGTCGCGCGCCTTGACCGTGCGTGAACCCTTCTTCGAGCGGAGTACGAGTTCGGCGTCCATCGCGAGCAAGACCGTTCCCCAGTCGCCGGACGGATCCGCGTGGGCGACCGATCCGGCGATCGTTCCGCGGTTGCGGATGATTGGGTCGGCAATCATCGGGGCGGCATCCGCCATAACCTGATAGCGGGAGGCCAGCAAGCTCGAGCGCTCCGCGGCCTTGTGGCGGAATAGCGGACCAATCCGGAGCGTTCCATCGCGCTCCTCGATGAAGTCGAGATCCTTGATCTTGTTGATGTCGACCAGGTGGGCTGGGCTGGCGAACCGCAGCTTGAGTAGCGGAATCAGGCTCTGGCCGCCGGCCAGCACCTTTCCCTCGTCACCGAACTGATCGAGGAGATCGAGGGCCTCGTCGACGCTTCGAGGTGCGTGGTACTCGAACGGCGCTGGCAGCATTCACAAACCCTCCTGCAGTGAAACGAGCTCAGCCGATGTGCTCCTTACCCTATTCCGCCATATCGGCAATTGTCAACAAAGCTCAGCATTGCGTAGCGAATAGCCGCCTCCGGTGTGGAAAAGGCGGCGTGTCAGTTGTCGAGAGTGTCGAAGGCGCCGTAGGGGGGAAAGCGGAAGGCCATGTCTTTGGACAACAGGCCCCCATGGCCAAGTTCGTTGAAATCCGCCGCCGTCACCCGTGCGCCGGTGAACAGCCGGGGGAGGATCAAGTCGAGAACCGTCGCCTTGGAGAACATGCCGCAGGCCGCCACGCCGAAGATCGGCTTGTCAGTCAGGTAGGCGAGCCAGACTGCACTGCCCGGGTGCGCCGGTGCGCCCTGCTTCTCCATCCGGGCGTGCAACCGCCCCAACGCGACCAGGGTCGGGTCGAGCGGGTCGGTCGCGTTGGCGCCGGCGGTCAGCAGTAGGTCCGCATCGCGCAGCAGATCACCAACCGCGGCTTCGACCGCGGCGACGTCATCGGCGACGTAGCGGATCTCGCTGATCGAGGACCCGAACCAGGCGACCTTCATCTCGATCGACGCCTGGAACTTCTCCCGCTGCGCCGGCTCCAGCCGCTCGCGAACCAGGACCGCGACCCGCATCGGTTGGAACGCCAGCACCCGAACCACACCATGGCCGGCCGCGGCCACCCGTTCCGCCTCGCGAAGCCGGGCCTCGGGAACGACGAACGGCGTGACCTTGACCCCCGCGATCGTCTTGCCACTGGAGACCAGCTGGCCGTCGAAGAGCGTGAATACGGAAATGTCTTCGATGCTGTTGAGCGTCTGCAGCCGCTGGACGTCGACCGTGAAGATCCCGTTGATCTCGGCGCTCAGCCGCGCCTGGCTCTCGACCGGCCCATGGGCGATGACCCCGGACCCGGCCACCACTTTCGCAAGGCGGCGGGCCGCCTCATCCTCATGGATATCTCCGGCATCCATTCGAACGACATGCACCTCCTCGATCCGAGCCGAGGCGACCACCGGCCAGTCGGCCCTGGTGAGAATCCGGCCTTTGAGGAGCAGCACCCGATGGTGGTCGTCGGGAACGAGCAGCGTCTGCGCCAGCACGGCACCGTCGATCTGGTCGGCGTTCAGGCGAGAGCCCCGAAGCGCCTCGGCCTTCACGCGGCCGTCGTCGCCGCGGCGACCGAGCCGGGCATCGGGCCTCCCTGCTTGCCGTGGCGAACCGCGACCATCTGCGAGAGGATGGCGAGCGCGGTCTCCTCGGCGGTCTGGGCGCCAAGGTCGAGGCCGATCGGGGCATGCACGCGCGCGAGCTCGGACGGGGTGATGCCGGCGGCCGTCAGGCGCGCCACCCGGTCGCGATGGGTCTTCTTGCTCCCAATCGCGCCGATGTAGCGCGGATGACCGCGCAGCGCGGCGGTGATGGTGGGGTCGTCGAACTTCGGATCGTGGGTCAGGATCACCACGTAGGTGGACCCGTCCATCGGCAGGCCCTTCAGCACGTCGTCAGGCCAAGCGTGAATCACCTGGCGCGCCTCGGGAAATCGACTGCGCTCGGCAAACTTCGACCGGGCGTCGACCACAGTTACGCGGAACCCGAGCGCACTCGCCAGGCGGGTCAGCGGGATGGCGACGTGCGAGCCACCAAAGATATACAGCTCGGGCGGCCGGGGAAATGGCTCCAGGAAGACGCCATCCTGCCGCACCGGGTTCTCCCGGTCGAGCAGGTCTGGCACGATCGGGTCGGCCGGCGTCAGCAGCGCGCGCGCTCCGGGCCGATCGCCTACGTCGGTCTTCAGCACCACCGGGCGCTCCGCCTCCAGGGCGGTTATCAACTCGCGATGCGCCGGCGCCAACGGCTCGATCAGCACGTCGACCTCGCCGCCGCAGCTCAGCCCGACCGTCCAGGCCAAGTCATCACTGACCCCGTAGTGGAATAGCTGGGCCGGCTTGCCCTTGAGGATCTCCTGGGCTTGCTCGAAGACCTCCCCTTCGAGGCATCCGCCGCTGACGGAACCGGCGATTTTGCCCGACTGGCTGATCGCCATCCGCGAGCCGGCCGGCCGCGGCGCACTTCCCCAGGTGCTGATCACCGTCGCGACCGCCACCGGGTCACCCGCCGAGAGCCAGCTCTTGACGTCGTCCATGACGTCGCGCATGGACTCAGTCTAGTCAGCCACTTGCGAACTCGCTCTCAGGCCGATGCGGTTACGAGCACCTGCCGTCGGACCGGGCGTCGGTTGGTGGTCTCGAGCAGGAGCGTGCCGAGCGCCTCGAGGTTCGCCAGGTTGTGTGCCGGTAGGAAGTCGTCGACGAAGGGAAGTGCGGCCTGCAGCCCCAACGTCAACGGCTCGTAGCCGGGGGCGCCCATTAGCGGATTCATCCAGATCAGGCGGTGGCAGGAGCGCTGTAGCCGGGCAATGGCATGGCGCATCTGCGCTGCGTCGCCTCGGTCCCAGCCATCGCTGATGATGGCGACCGTCGCGCCGTGGCCGAGTACGCGGCGGGCATATCGCCGGTTGAACGACTCGATGGCTTCGCCGATTCGCGTACCGCCCGACCAGTCGTCGATCGATGCCGTCACCCGGTTGAGTGCCGCGTCGACGTCGTGGCTGCGCAGCATGCGGGTGATGCGCGTGAGGCGCGTGGCGAAGACAAACGCCTCGACGCGGGTACTGGCACTCTTCAGCGCGTAGGCAAAATTCAGCAGCAGCCGCGTGTAGCGCTCCATCGACCCGCTGATATCGCAGAGGAGGACCAGCGGCCGCGGCCGAAGTCTCGGGCTTTTCCAGCTGAAGATCAGCAGCTCACCGCCAAATCGCAAGCTGCGCCGGAGCAGCCGGCGCATATCGAGTTCGTCGTTGCCACCGGCGCGGGCGCGACGCGACCGCGTCAGCCCAGCGGGCAGCCGCATCAGGCGGATCAGCCGCCGGACCTCGGCCATCTCGGTTTCGGTCAGGGTGTCGAAGTCCTTCTGTCGCAGCACCTCGGCCTGCGAGTAGCTGGCCACCTCCTGCTCCTCCGCACCCTCGGCGTCCTCGCTGTCATCGTCGAGGACCCTGAGCTGCCGGCCCGTCAGCGTGAGCGGCTCGCCGCGCTCCGCTTCCGCCTCCGCTGCCGCCGACGCCGAACCATCGCTTGCCCGGACCTCGGCCCGAAGAAAGGCGACCAGTGCGCGGTCCAGGAGCGGGAGCTCATCGCGGCGACGGCCGAAGTGGGCGTGGACCGCGGTTCGGACGTCATCCGGTCGGCGCAGGTCGATGACGGTCAGGGTGCGCAGGAAGGGCAGCATCCGTGCTGGCCCCGCATCGAAACCCAGGCCGCGAAGGATCTGACCGAAATGCAGCCAGTTCCGGGTGAGGACGATGCCGGGATCAGGCACTGACGGCGCGCGCCAGGAGCTCCCGCGAGCCCGCGCCCCGCAGCCGTTCGAGATCCTCCTGGTACTTGACGATGGCGCCCAACGTCGACTGGACGTTGGCTTCGGTGAGCTCGGTCTGTCCCAGCGCCACCAGCGAGCGCGTCCAGTCGAGCGTTTCCGCGATCCCGGGGAGTTTGTAGAGCTCCAACCCCCGAACGCCGCCGATGAACACGCTGACCTGGCGCGCCAGCTTGACCGGGACCTCCGGCAAGCGCGTCGTGATGATCTCGTACTCGCGATCGACCGATGGGTAATCGATCCAGAAGTAAAGGCAGCGACGCTTGAGGGCATCGTGGATCTCCCGCGTCCGGTTCGAGGTGATGATGACGGCCGGCGGCTTGTCGGCCTTGATGGTGCCGATTTCGGGAATGGAGATCTGAAAATCGGAGAGCAGCTCGAGCAAGAAGGCTTCGAATTCGTCGTCGGCGCGATCGATCTCGTCGATCAGCAGCACCGGCGCCGTCGTCCCGTCGCTCTCGATCGCTTGCAGCAGCGGGCGCTTGACCAGGAACTGTGGGCTGTAGATCTCGCGCTCGGTCTCGTCGCGTTTGGCGCCCGACGATTCCAGCAGCCGGATGTGCAGCATCTGCTTCGCGTAGGCCCACTCGTAGACGGCGTTGTTGACGTCGATCCCCTCGTAGCACTGCAGCCGGATCAAGCGAGTGCCCAGGATGTCGGCCAGCACCTTCCCCACTTCGGTTTTTCCGACCCCGGCCTCGCCCTCGAGCAGAAGCGGCTTGTCGAGGGTCAGCGCCAGAAAGATCGTGGTCGCCAGGCTGCGATCGGCCACGTAGCGATGCGCCCGCAGCGCCCGCTCCACATCCTCGATCGACGAAACGGGAAGGTCCTGCATGAGCAGAGTTTAGAGAGAGCGGCGGCGCGATGCCGCCGCCCCTCTCCCTTTCCTAGTGGTGAGCCGTGATCTGTTCCAGCGCGCGCCGGGTCAGCACCTGCGCCAGGTGCCGCCGATAATCTGGCGACCCGTTCAGATCTTCCTGCGGGTCCGTGCCTTCCGCCGCACGCTCGGCGGCTTGCCGAATTTCGTCGTCGTGCCCGGCCTTGCCGCGCAACGCTTGCTCGACGCCCGACGCTCGAAGTGGGCGATTGCCCATGCCCGTGAGGCCTACCGCGACCTGGCTGACCTCGTGCCCGGTCACGCGTACCTGCGCAGCGACCGCCACAATCGCCCAGTCCTGCGATCGCCGGCTGAACTTCAGATAGGTCGCCCGGCTCCCTGGAGCCGGGGTCGCGATCCGGATCTCGCGCAGGATCTCATTCGGTTCGAGCGATGTCGTAAAGGTGTCGACGAAGAAGTCCTTCGCCGTGATCGTCCGATCGCCCCGCTCGCCTACCACCTTGAACTCGGCGTCAAGCGCCAGCAGGCACGCCGGGAAGTCGCCGAAGGGATCCGCGTGGGACGCCGCACCGCCGATCGTTCCCCGATTGCGGACCTGGGGGTCGCCGATCTGGGAGGCGGCGCTCGTCAGCAGCGGAAGCTTGTTCTTCAAGAGCTCCGAGAACTCGATGTCGTGGTGGCTGGTCAGCGCGCCGATCGCGATGTGCCCGTCCTCCTCGCGGATGTAGTTGAGGTTGCCAAGGCGGCCGATGTCCACCAGGAAGGAGGGCGTTGAGAGCCGCAGCTTCATCAGGGGGATGAGGCTGTGGCCGCCCGCCAGGACTTTCGCCTCCGGGCCATGCTTGACGAGCTCGGCGATGGCCTCGGGGAGCGTGCGCGGCAGGACGTAGTCGAAGCTGGCTGGAATCATTGTTTCGCTCCTCCGTTGCGGTGCATCAGCTGCCAGACTTTCTGCGGGGTGGCCGGCATCGTGATGTCCTTGACCCCAAACGGCGCCAGCGCATCGACGATGGCGTTGATGATCGCGGGGCTGGATGCGATCGTTCCCGCCTCGCCAATCCCCTTGACACCGAGCGGGTTGGATGGACTGGGCGTCTCGGTTGCCTCGAGCTCGAAAGCCGGAAGGTCCGCGGCGGTCGGGATCAGGTAGTCGACCAAGCTGCCGGTTCGCAGCTGCCCGTTCTCGTCGTAGACGGCCTCCTCGAAGAGCGCCTGACCGATGCCCTGCGCGATCCCGCCATGGAGCTGGCCATCGACCACCATGGGGTTGATACGCGTCCCACAGTCGTCGACGGCGACGTATCGCACGATTTGCGTGGCGCCCGTTTCTGGATCGATTTCGACAATGGCCGCGTGAGCGCCAAACGGCCACACGAAGTTCGGCGGATCGAAGAATGTGGTCGCTTCAAGGCCACCCTCCATTCCCGCCGGGAGGCGGTTCGTCTGAAAGGCCGCCCCTGCGATTTCCTGTATGGTGATCGACTTCGAGGGCGTCCCTTTGACGAACGCCTTGCCGCCTTCGTAGACCACGTCGGCCTCCGCCGCCTCGAGGAGGTGGGCCGCGATCTTCTTCGCCTTCTCCACCACCTTCATCGAGCTCACATGGACGGCGCTGCCATCCAGCGCCGTACTGCGGCTCCCATAGGTGTCCATGCCCATCGGGCCGATCGCCGTGTCGCCATGTTGGACGTCGATGTCGGCGACCGGAATTCCGAGGGCGCTCGATGCGACCTGCGCAAAGGTCGTCTCGTGCCCTTGCCCGTGCGGCGAGCTACCAATGATCACCGTCGCCTTGCCGGTGAAGTGGACGTTCACCACCGACATGCCCCAGAGGGAGACGCCCGTGTTGGCCTGGGTTGGCGCCGCCGGACCGAGGCCACAGATCTCGAGGTACGTGGAGAGGCCGATACCGAGATACTTGCCCTGTTTGCGCTTCTCCGCTTGCTCCCTCCTGAACGCCTTGTAATCGACCAGCTCGAGCGTCCGATCCAAGGTCATCTGGTAGTCGCCCGAGTCGTAGGTGAATCCGAACAAGCTGGTAAACGGCTGCTCGGACGCCTTGACGAAGTTCTTCCGACGAACGTCCGCCGGATCGACGCCGGTTTCCGCAGCGACCAGGTCCATGACTCGCTCGATGAGGAAGGTGGCCTCTGGGCGCCCGGCGCCCCGGTAGGCGTCGGTCGGCGTGGTGTTGGTGAAGACCCCGATCAACCGCCCGTCGAAGGCCTTCAGCTTGTAGGGCCCCGGGGCGACGAGCAGACCGAGCGTCATGAAGGTACCGAACTGACTGCAGTAGGCGCCGAGATTGAGCCACTGCGTCGCGCGGACTCCCAGGACCGTCCCATCCTTCTTCGCCGCAATCTCGACGTCCCAGATTTGGTCGCGCCCGTGGTGGGTCGCCTTGACATTCTCGCTCCGACCCTCGATCCATTTCACCGGCCGGCCCACGCGACGCGACGCCAGCGCGGTCAGGATCTCCTCGGGGTAGACGCGGATCTTCGAGCCGAAGCCGCCACCCACATCGCGCGCCACCACCCGGACGTTGTTCTCGGGAATCCCCAGGATGACGGCCGCGAAGACCTTGACGAAGTGTGGGATCTGAGTCGACGACCAGATGGTGAGCTTGCCGGTGAACGGCTTGAAATCCGCAAGGACGCCGCGCGTCTCGACGGCGATCGGGATGAGTCGCTGCTGCATCAGCCGCTGCTTGATCGTGACCTCGGCTTCCTTGAAGGCGGCGTCGATATCGCCTACCGACCGCTTGACGTCGTAGGAGAGGTTGCTGCCGACGTCGTCGTGGAGAACCGGCGCGTCCTTTGAGATCGCCTTCTCCATATCAAGAACGGGCGGTAGCGATTCGTAGCGGACTTCGATTCGCTCAGCGGCATCTTCAGCGGCGGCCTTGCTCGAGGCCAGCACGAGGGCAACCGGCTCGCCGACGAAGCGGACCCTGTCAACCGCGATCGGGTAGTAGCTGGGGTACTTTTTCTCGGGGACAAACGTGACGGTCACCGGCAGGGGGGCGCCGAACTCGGCCTTCAGGTCCTTCCCGGTGAAGACTGCGACGACGCCGTCGGCGTCCTTCGCTCGGGTCGTGTCGATCGCGAGGATGCGCGCGTGGGCCTCGGTCGATCGCACGATCGCCATGTGGACGACGGCGGTCTGCGGAATATCGTCGACGAAGGTCCCGGTCCCGGTAACCAGGGCAGGATCCTCGCGGCGCTTGATGGAGGCGCCGATCATTTGAGAAACGGCCATTGTTTACCTCCTCCTCAAGAGACCGTCGCCGGCGCCTTCGCCCCGGCACCGGCCGCCATCACCTTTGACGCCGCCTGGATCGACTTGACGATGTTGTGGTAGCCGGTACAGCGGCAGAGGTTGCCCTCGAGGCCCAACCGGATTTCGCGCTCGGTGGGGTTGGGATTGCGCTCGAGCAACTGCTTGGCCGCCATGATCATGCCCGGCGTGCAGAAGCCGCACTGCAGCCCGTGCTCGTCCCAGAACGCCTGCTGCAGCGGATGCAAGGTCGTTCCCTTGGCGAGGCCCTCGATGGTGGTGATCTCCGCCCCGTCGGCCTGGACGGCGAAGACGGTACAGGATTTCACGCTGTGGCCGTCGAGCTCGACGGTACATGCCCCGCAGTTGCTGGTGTCACAGCCGACATGGGTTCCGGTAAGGCCCGCTAGATCGCGGATGTACTCCACCAGCAGCAGCCGAGGCTCGACCTCGTGCTCATGCTTGGCACCATTGATGGTCACGGCTACTCTGCGCCTCATACGCACCTCCCTGCTAACGTTCCGAATACGTGCCGAACTGCCGACACAGGTATAGCACCGGAATCCGCGAGTGTCTAGGGCGGCGTTACCCGGCTCGCGTTTAGCGCTGCTGAGGGACCCGAAGTTCGACGCGACGGCAGTTGCGGCAGGCGAGCAGCTCCATGTCCAGGATCCCCTCGCCGATCTCTGCCCAGTTACCCATCAACGCCGCCCATCCGCCGCTCACGCCACCGACCCGAAAGTGCTCGATGCCGAGTGACTGGAGCGGGCCCTTGCACCCAAGGCAGCTGTCGGCCGCCTGCTCTGTTGCCATCTCGAGATCTTAGGGGGTTGAACGCCGTCGGGGATGGGTATGCTCCTTGTAGGCACATTCGGGACGCTTTGACGTCCCTCCCTCGCTCGCAACGTTGAGCATGGTCCTTTAAGTTGACCCCTCACGAGTCATGGCTTGCCCGTGGCAGGTTGGACAAGGAGATATCGCATGGCAGCACAGAATCAGGCGACCACGTATGCCCGCGTCATCCGTCTCAAGGGTGATCCGAACCGGGTCCACGAGACCATCACGGTCTGGACCCAGCACATCCTGCCCCTGCTCAAGAAGCAACGGGGATTCACCGGCGTGACGCTGGTCGGCAACCGGAAGACCGGCGACGCGCTCAGCGTTTCGTACTGGGAGACCGAAGCGACCATGAAAGACGCCCGCGCCCAGGTCCGGCCCCAGGCGCTGAAAGTGTTCGGCGAGATCGGCGCCAGCATCATCGAAGAGGATGAGTGCGAAGTCGCCCTGCTGGAGCGTTTCAAGCCACCGATGGCCGGCGTGTACGCCCGCATCACGACCGTCCATGGCGACCCGGCGCACGTCTCTGAAGCCGTCGACAACTTCAAGGCAACGCTCGTGCCCGTGATCGCGACCCAGTCCGGCGCCCGCACCGCGCTCTTTTACGTGAACCGGCAGTCCGGCATGGCCCTCGCGGGCTCCGTCTGGGACACCGAGTACGACCTGCAGAAGAGCGAGACGTCGATCAGCTCACTGCGCACCGAGGCCATCAACAAGTTTGCCGGCCGCGACGCGAAAACCGAAGCCTTCGAGATCTACTTCACGGAGATTCTGACGCCCGTCGCGTCAGTCCGCTAGCCGATTCCGCGTGAAGGGCGGCCGCGGACCCCTCGGGGGGCTGAGGGCTGCGGTCGCCCTTCCTTATCGCTTTCTGCATGAGGTCCGCCCGGCGGCTGGGCCAGGAGGTCTTAGAAGGGCTCAAAGGAATTCTCATGGCCGTAGTTATGACCGATCCGAAAGTCGTCGCGACCAGGTTCAACGAAACCTTCAACTCGCACAGCGAGAGCGCCATCAAGGCCCTGGTCTCACCCAACGTCCGGTTCATCGCCCCGGGCGGCGTACGTCTCGTCGGCCAGGATGCCTTCGCCGGCTACTTCGTCAGCTGGATGAAGGGCTTTCCCGACGCGCGCATGACCGTGCACCACGAGATCGTTAGCGGCCCCTGGGTTGTCCAGGAGTACACCTTCGAGGGTACGCACCGCGGCACCCTTGCCGGCCCGCTTGGCGAGATCGCCCCGACCAACCGGAAAGTCGCTGGCAACGGCGTTCAGCTCATTCGGATCGAGAATGACCTCGTCGTCGACTGCCGCCTCTACTTCGACATGATCGAAACCCTGACGCAGCTCGGCATCATGCCGATCCCCGCGAAGGTCTAACCCAGGACGCACGACTCAAAAAAGGCCCGGGCTCGAACGCCCGGGTCTTTTTTATGCAGTCTTTGCGCGCAACTTAGCGGTTGCTGACCTTTTCCTTCGACTTCTGATAGGAGCGGAGCTTCCGGACCTTGGGCTGCGCATTGATGACGATGTAGGGATTCAATGGATTCCGGGCCGCATAGTCCTGGTGATAGGTCTCGGCCTGGTAGAAGGCCTCCAGCGGGACGACCTCGGTAACGATTGGGCGGTCGAAGACATGGGCCTTGTTCAGCTGGTCGATGTAGGACTCGGCCACGCGCTTTTGCTCATCGTCGGCGTAGAAGATCGCGGAGCGATATTGCCGGCCCGTGTCAGGACCCTGCCGATTCAGCTGCGTCGGGTCGTGGGCGATCGAGAAAAAGACTTTGATGATCTGACCGTAGGTGATGCGGCTCGGGTCGTAGACGACCTCGACGGATTCGGCGTGGTCTGTCCGACCGCTCGAGACGGTCTCGTAATCAGCCGTCTCGGCCGTGCCGCCCGCATACCCGGACTTGACGGACGTCACCCCGTCGAGATTCTTGTAAACGGCTTCGACACACCAGAAGCACCCGCCGGCGAGGATCGCACGGCTCTGTCCAGACTTGTCGGTCAGCTTGGCATCGACGACCGGATCGGGGAAGCCCTCGGGAGATACGTTTGCCATCGACAATATTGTATGTGCGACTCGACCCGCATCGCGAGTTTGCGTTCGATTACACGCCGGAGATTACCGACCTCACCACCGGCCGAAGTGGAACATCTCCTCGAATGGCCGTCGGCGCTTGGCGAAGACCGCGCCTCGTGCCTTGTCTTCTAGCGACGGGTATCCGAGGGCGATCACGCCCAGGAGTTGGCAGGATGACGGTATCCCGAGTTCACGCATGACATCGTTCTCGCCGCGGCTGATGAAGAGATACCACGCACCCAGGCCCTCGTCCACGGCAGCCAGCAGCATCAACATGATCGCCATCGATGTATCCACGGTCCATGATGGGATCGGCCAGTTTTCCTCCTTGTCCATGCCGAATTGGATCTTGTCGGGCTGCGCATAGCGGTCCAGATAGAGGCGCTTGTTCGTAAATGGCAGGATGAGACACGCGGGAGCCGCGTCTGGCTCCCTTCCAGGAAACGGGTCAGGGTCCGTCGGATCATCGGTGGTACGGTAAAACCACTCGAGTTCTGCAGCCTTCGCGAGAACAACGAAGTCGAAACCCTGACTGAAACCACCGGAGGGCGCGTGCCGCGCCGCTTCCAGCACTCGCGTGAGGACCTCATCCGGAACTGGCTTCTGTTCGAACTTCCGAATCATGCGTCGCCGGCGTATCAGATCGCGAAATTCCATCACATCACCCGTCTTCAAGGAAATATGCGCCGCCGCTACGCGTTGGAAAAGAGAGGGATGTTCGCGCCGCTGGCCGGGACCACCGGACCCTGAAGCAGACTGACGATAAGGGCGCCGACCTGCTGCGCGGTCAGGCTCGCGCGCAGCTGGGGGTTCGCTCGCCGAAGCATCTCGGTCTCAACCGCGCCCGGGCTCAGGCAGACGGCGCTGATGCCATGCGGACGCCCCTCGACGGCGAGCGCCTCGGTCAGACCAATGACGCCGTATTTCGAAACGTTGTAGGCGGCCAGCCCCGGGAATTTTTCCGTGGCATAGATTCCCGAAAGCGACCCGAGATTCACGATTCGGCCACCGCCCGCGTCGCGCATCAAGGGGAACGCCCTCTGACAGCAGAGAAAGGCGCCGGTGAGATTGATGCGAATGGTCTCGTCCCATCGTTCGAGGGTCGTCTCATCGAAGGCGGCCTTGTGCAGGACGGCCGCGGCGCACACCAGCGCGGTGGGAGGACCGATCCCCGCCGCCGTCTCGAACAGTCGATCCACATCAGCCGTTCGGCCAACATCGGCAGGCACCGCGGTTGCGGCGCCACCGGCTTGTCGAATGCTGGCGGCCACAGCCTCGACCTGTGCTGCCGTGCGAGCCGCGACCACCACGTGCGCGCCCGCCTGGGCAACAGCCTCGGCGGTGGCCCGACCGATTCCCTTGCCGGCGCCCGTGATCACCGCCACCCGCCCGTTTAGCCAGCCTGGTGAATCAGCCACGGGATTGTGCACCGGTCCTCGATGTGACCTGCTGGTAGAGGCGTTCGTGCGCGGTAATCGCCGCCTCGAGACTTAGGTTCGCCTCGGCGTGCCGCCGGCAATCCGCCCGACTGATCGTGCCCAGCTGTCTAACGCGCTGCGCGGCGCCGGCGACATCATCTGCTGGCACGAGAAAGCCGGTGTCCGCATGATGGATGACCTCGCCAAGGGCACCGCGGTCATAGGCGATCACTGGCGTCCCAGCCGCCTGCGCCTCGGCGGCCGCCATCCCGAACGGCTCTTCCCACCTGGCCGGACAGAGGACAGCCAACGCGCCGGCCATGAGACTCCAGATCTCGGTCCGCGGCACAGCGCCACGGATCGTAATGCCCGGTTCGCTGCGATGACGGTCGACCTCGTCGCGAGCATACTCCGGGTCGTACGGCTCTCCATACAGATCGATCGGAACATCCGCTTGTCGGGCGATCGCGATGGCATGGGCCGCGCCTTTTTCGGGGCTGAACCGGCCGGCGAAAAGAAGATGGGCGCCGCCGATCTCGGACCACGGAATGCGATTTACCGGCACGCCGTTAGGCAGTACGACGTCGACGCGCGTCCGTCGTCGCCAGCCCACTGCCGCGGTCGTCGAGACGGTCGCAATCGTCGGTGGATGCGCCGAGCGCGACGCCTGCTCGAGCGCCGCCAGCATCGACGCGTCGGGAGGTAAATGCAAGGTGTGGATGACGGGCGACTCGAGCGTGCCGGCGAATCGCACGGCCGGCGCATCGAAGGCGTGATTGTGGACGACGTCGTAGCGACCCCGCTTGATCGCGTCGAAGACGGTGCGAAAGGCGGCGTCTCCGGCGTGGCTTTCGGGCGCCGAGGAACGGTCCGCTCGGTACAACAGGCTGGACAGTTCGTCAGCACGCACCCCGGTGTCGACGACGGTCACTCCCGGGATCACTGAACCAGCCGCCGCGTAGACCTCCACCTCATGGCCCCGCTCCGCAAGGCCACGCGCCAGGTCAGCGACGAGCGCCTGGGACCCGCCCAGCTGGGGTTCTCGAATCGGCGTGACCAGCGGAGCGACAACGGCGATGCGCATTCAGCCGATCGTCTTGAACGCCAGGTCATGCGGCGGATTGACGCCGAGCAACGTGTAGGGCACATGCCGATCGCCTCGGCGTGTGATCGCGTCGACGGCCTGGGGGTAGAAAATCTGCGTCAGCTCGATCGCTTCCGTGATGGACGCGAAATCCATTGCGATCTCCCCGGCAAACGATAGATAGCGATAGCCGTGCGCCGAGAGCCATTCGGGATGGTTCGGCCAGATGATCACCACCATGCCCCCGGCCCAACAGGCCCGCTCCATTTCAGAGAGTCCCCGGTTACCGCCGTGCGATGGCTCGGGCGTGAGCACGGAGCATGCGATGACGAGCTCGGCCGATTCGTCGGCGACCGGAAGCGCATCAAGGAAACCGTCGATGGCGCGAACCTGTGCCGGTTGCTGACCGCTCGCCGCCATCGTAGCGAGGCGACGCTCGAGTTTCCTGGCGAGGAGTTCGCGCAGTGGCGCGGCTGGTTCGATCGCGGTCAGCTCGTCACATCGGCTGACGAGGTCGAGGGTCAGCCGCCCGCTCCCGGCGCCGACCTCGACGATTCGCCCCACGTGATCCGGGAGCCATTGCAGGATATCCGGATGCAGGCGCTCGGCCACGGCGAGACGGTCGTAAAGCTCGGGCTCCAGGCGGTAGAGCAACTCCCAGGCGAGGTCGGGGTCGCGTTGAGGATCGGCGCCGTCTTCGATCAACAGCCGACGACGATCATCGGGCGAGATCGCCGCCACGTCGTCGCGCGTATATCGCTCGAGCCGCTGACCCGTGCGGAGCCGATCAGCCGTCCACACTGCACTCGGCCCAGCTCTTCTCCGTTTCGTACACCCGGATGGTGCGGAGGGAACTCCCGGGCAGATGAGGTCGCAAACGATCCCAGAACGCAACCGCGAGATTTTCCGCGGTCGGAATCCGGTCGCGCAACCACGGGATGTCGGTATTCAGGTTGCGGTGATCGACCTGCTCGATGATCTGGCTGGTCATCAGATTTGACAGCTGTTTCAAGTCCATCACGTATCCAGTCGCCGGATCGATCTCACCGGCAACTACGACTTCGACGACATAGTTGTGACCGTGCAGGTTCACGCACTTGCCGTACAGTCGACGGTTTTCATCATCCGAACGAGCCGGATCGCTCAGCTGATGCGCGGCGTTGAAGCCCTCCCGACGGCTGATTCGCAGCTTGGGTCCCGCCATGACGTCATGACGATCCTATCGATTCGCCGCGGCGACGGCCAGCGACCTCAGGTCAACCTGCTCGTCGGCGAGCGTTGCCTCGGATAGCACCATCTGGGCACGAATCAACCCTAGACACGCCCGCAACTCGCCGTCGGGATCGAGCTCCGGATCCCCGCCACGGTTGAGGCCACAAGCGGCCTTCAGTGTGCCCTTCGATAGGTAGAAGGCCAGGAACCGGGCCTCGGCCAGACTGCCCCGGATCACGATCTGATCCCAGGTTCGGCCGTCCCCCGCGTATTCGAGCTTGTCCTCGTACTGGTCAGACCAGAACGTGTGGATATAGTCGTAGGGTCGCTGGTCACCGAGCATCGCCCGACCGGCCGCGCGTCCTTGCTTTTCAGCGTTGTTGTAATGCTCGACGCGCACACGTCCGAACACGGGGTGGAGTTGATTCGCAACGTCGCCCGCCGCGTAGACGTCCGGCGCGCTTGTTCGGCACGTTTCGTCGACCAGGATGCCGTTGTCCAGGGCGATCTCACTGCTCCTGAAGGGTTCGACGTTGGGCTCGATCCCGATCGCCACCACCGCCAGGTCGCAGTCAATCCGAGCGCCGTTGGCGGTGATGGCCCGTGCAAGCTGCTCCGACCCTTCGAATCCGACCACGTGATCCTCGGTCACCAGGTTGACGCCATGGTTTCGGTGGATCCGGGCCATCACCTCTGCCACCTGAGGGCCGAGCACCGCCGTCAGCGGGGCCGTGCCGCTGAGTACCGCCGTAACCTCGAGGCCCAGCTGGCGTAGCGAGGCCGCCACCTCGGACCCGATGAAACCCATCCCGACGATCAGCGCTCGGGCTCCCGGGTGCGCGGCGCGGCGAATCGCGTCGCATTCCGCCATCGTCCGAAGCTGATATACGCCCGATGCCTCGGCGCCGGGCACCTGAAATCTCCGGTTCCTACCGCCGGTGCAAAGCAGAAGCTTGTCGTAGGCGACCGGTTCCTCGCCCGGAAGGGTCACCTTCTTCAGCTTGGTGTCGACGCCCAGAACCCTGACCCCGGTTCGAAGCTCGACGCGGTTGTCCGCGTACCAGTCCTCGGGCTTGACGAGCCACCCGCTGAGACTTTCCTCCCCGCGCAGGTACGTTTTGGAAAGCGGCGGCCGGCCGAACGGGATACCAGACTCCGCTCCCAGCATCACGATGCGACCTGACCAGCCCCCCTCCCGCAGGGTCACCGCCGCATTTCCGCCGGCCAGCCCGGTGCCAACGATAACGGCGGTCTCTTGTGCGGTCATGTTGTCGCGCCCATCCTTACCGGCGAACGAGGATCCCCAGCAGGACGCCGATGACGAGCAGCAGCCCGGTGTAAAGATGCAGATTGACATTCTTGCCCAGGTAGGACATCAGCTGATACGGGCTGTCGTAGTGCGCTTGCAACCCCTTCCAGGTTTGGTACGCCAGCGGAATCGTGAGGAGTGAAATCAGGGTCGGCCATGGAAGGATCCCGAATCCGACGCCCGCGACGACGACCAGGTAGGCGACCGCCACCGCGGCGACGTACCCTCGGATGACGGCGGCCGGTCGCAGGCGCACCACCAGCGTGCGCTTCCCTGCCTTCGCGTCGGCGAATCGATCGGGGATCTCGTTGGCATACAGGATCAACATCACCAGAATGGCGACGGGAATCGAGAGGATCAGCGGCCGCAGCGCATAGTGTCCGGTCTGCACGAAGTACGCGCCCAGGACCATGATTGGCCCGAAACCGAGCGCGACGCAAAGCTCCCCCAGCCCCCGGTGCACGAGCCGTAACGGTGGCGCCGTGTAGAAGAAACTGATCAGGACACCGGCCACGCCAAGCCACAGCAGGCCGAGGCCGCTGATCGCCACCAGCACGAGACCAACGATGATGGCAATCACGTAGAAGACGGCGGCCAGCGTCGTCATCTGGCGCAGGCTGACCAGGCCGTATTGGAGCACGCGTGAGCCGCCACTGAACTTGGTCGGGGTGAAATTCACGTCATCCACGCCGCTCATGGTGTCGAAGACATCGTTGGCGACGTTGAGGCCGAGGTGCACGGCGATGGCGCCGACGAGCGTCAGCGCCGCAAGGCCGAGCGAGAAATGCCGATCGTAGCCCGCCGCCGCCAGCCCGAGAAAGACCGGCACGATGGTCGCGGTCAAGAAGGGTAAGCGGGTCGCGAGGAAGAAGCGCCATCCCGCCGCCATCTGCGGCTTGACCTCGTGACCGCGCTCCGTGCTCAGGGCTGCCAGATAGCGGCGCGCCTGCGGCAGCGCCCGCTGGCAGAGCTCGGGAAAGGACAGATCTTGTTCATCCCAGCCACGCGCGGCCTGGGGGTCGAAGCGCCAGGCGGACCCGCCGGTGGAGAGGGCGCCGCTCAACTCGATGTAGCGTCGCTGGTCGTAGCCGACGCCCGGGTACGGTCGAATGTGGCTGACGACCAGTCGGGCCTCGACGGTATCGCGGACGGCTCGCTGGCCGGTTGACGCCGGCGTGACCTCGACGGAGCCGTCGACGACTCGAAACGAGGTGGCGACGCTCAACGGGTAACCGCCCTCGTCGGGAACGATCAACACCGCATGCGAGAATCCCGGGAGCCGGGTCAGCGCATCCGCGAGTTTCACCTCGCGGCCTCCTGCAGGTCGGTGACCTCCGGATCGTGCGTGGTGTCCCCGTTCGGCCACCACAACACGCGCCTCGGCAGGATCTCGATGATCGCCCGCTCCCAGAAGAGGGGCAACCCAAGCTTCTGCATTGGCGTGATCAAGGTCTTGATGATCGGTTCCTTGGCTTCCCAGAGGGGAAGCACCCGGTACCAGCCCTGGTGCAGGTCGTCGTCGATCACGCGCGCATCACCCTGGATGGTGGCGCGAGAGAACGGCTGCGCCGGGACGCCAACGGGATCGGACAGACTCAACGAGACCCTGGGATTGCGTTTGATGTCCTCGAGCTTGCGCGAGAACAGGATGCTCGAGGTCATCAGGATATGGCGACCGTCCCAAAGCGGGATCAGGGGATCAGTCCGAAAGCCGCCGTTGCGATCGATGACGGTCAACTCCCCCACGAGGGCCTTGTTCAGCAAGTCGACCACCGGCGCGGGCATGCGGGCGACGATTGTGGCGCTCGTCACCCATTCATGTTAGGGCGAACTCTCCGAATCGGATTTGCCCAGAGATCGCGAACCGAGGCTGGCGGTTAGCGTCCTAGCCGCCAGTCTCGGAATAGAGGCCGGGTGCAGCGCAGGTCGCGCCCGGTCCTAGCGAGTTTGCGTTGGTCTAATCGTTGTTGTTCTCTGCGCCGCCGGCGACGAAGACGAGGCCCTTGGCCGTGAAGGTGATTCCAGGAACCGCCGTGAGCACGGCGGTGTTCAGGTTGAGCGTCGCCAGGTAGTTCGGGCCCGGGTTGGGCGGCGCATTGTTGGCGTTACCCGGCGTCACGGCCGAAAAGGCCGTGCCGACGCGGAAATGGCCACGTACGGCGTACACGGTGTTCTTGCCGTCGGTCGCATACAGCGTTCCGCGCGAGGCCGTCGCCCACGCCGTATCGTCGACCGACTGCGACAGGTTCAGGACGAAGAATTTCTGGTTCGCTGTCCCGGCGTTGCGGATGTAGACCTGCTGGAGATCGCCCTGGCTGTCGAGCATGAAGTCACGGCCGAACCGTGGCGACGAAGCCGGCACCACCGCGTTGGAATCAGGGTCGCTCAGTGCCAGGGTCACTTGCTGTCCGTTCTGCGGACTGTCGGTGTTGGCAACCGTGGCGCTGACATTGTCGAGGAAGACCGGCGTCAGGGTGGCGGTCGACCCTGAAAGCACGGCGCGGTAGACGGCGGGCTGCGTCGTGTCACTCGGGTTTGAGGCGCTGATCAGGATCTGGCCGCGGTAAATGTGGGGAGCGTCGGTCCCGCCGCCGTGGACGGGTGGGTTGGGGTTGTAGGTGTAGTGAACCAGCTGCGATGCGGCTGGGGCATCGGGTCGGATGATATTCAGACTCGTATTGCCGTCTTCGTTGACGGTCGCAATGATTCGGCCGTGTGCCGGGTCGGCTGTCATTCCGTCGACTCTGCCGGTGAGCTGCCAGCTCTGAAGCGTGCGGCCGCTCCTCGAGTACTGGACGACGGAGCTTTGAGTGTTGCCGTTTGCGGCGGGCTCACCCTTGGGGCCAACCCCGTTCTGCCAGGCGACGAAGATCGAGCCCCCCATGTTCGTGATGTCGTCGACCGCACTGAGGGTCGATCCGCCGGTGGCGAACACTTGCGCGCTGAATCCGGTCGCGCCGTTGTCGTCGTCGGCAACAGCCACCCCGGCGGCCGCCACCGATCCCATGGCAGCCAGCCCAATGGCGACGCTAAGCGCGAAGGCGCGAGCAGCAGGTCGTGGCATCGGCTTCCTCCTTGTCTTGCCGCCGTCCTTGGCTCTCAAGGCAGATTTGGACGGCGGAACAGTCCCTTGGGTGAGGCTACGAAAGCCCAGTTAAGAATTGGGGGAATCTCAGTTAATGATCACGCAGGTCGGCTCAGGGCGATTCGGCCGCGACCCTAGCAACTGAACGCGGCATAACCGGGCAGCGTATACGCTTACGACGTTGAGCTCGCCTAAGCTACTCGCGCGTGCCGGTGTGATCTTCGCGGCGGTCGCGCTTCTCGTGCTCCTTCTGGCGGCGTTGATCGGAATCCCGGCGCTCATCGTTGCGCTGATTTGTGCGCTGGCCGGCGCGATTCTCTCTGGCCTGGCCTACCGCACGCCAACGGAGCGCGCGATCGCCCTGGTCGGGCTCGTGCCCTCTGTTGTAGAAATCGTCGTCGTTATCATCGTGCTTCTGCTGGTCACCCCTACCAGCGTTCATCGCTCGTAGCCCGCCACCGTCTCGGCCGCGAGTACCGCCCGCACTCCGACCCATTTGAGGACGAAATTCTGGAGGCGAGTGCGGGATTCGAACCCGCGATGGAGGTTTTGCAGACCTCTGCCTTACCACTTGGCTAACTCGCCATCGGCCCAGCCAATCGGATAGTTTAGTGGGCGCTTCGGCCCCTCCGGTTCGGCTATCACCTAACTTGTCAGCCGCTTGCCGCGCCGTGGCCGGGCGAGGGGCACATAATCACGCATCGTGCGGAGATCGCGGCTCCCTCTGGCGGGGCTGCTCGTCCTGATTTCACTCCTTGCCGCTTGCGCCCCGCTCCCAACGACCATCGCATCCACCCTCGGGGGCACGATCAACGTGGGCGCCGTCCTGTCGCTGACTGGCAGCCAGGCCGAAACCGGCCAGATGGCCAAGGAGGGCTACCTCTTCTGCCAGGACTGGATCAACAACAAAGGCGGGATCACCGTGAAGGATGCCGGCCGCCGCATGAACCTCGACATCGCGGATGACCAGAGTCGCCCGTCGATTGCCGCCGCCGTCACCGAAAAGCTGATCTCGCAGAACCACGACACCCTGCTGCTGGGCCCGTCGAACGACGCCACCACCAGCCGGGCCGCGCCGGTCGCCGAGCAGCACCAGGTGCCGATGGTCACGAGTGGGGCGTCGTCCGACGCCACCTTCAACAACCACTACCACTATCTATTCGGCGTCCTCACACCGCTGAGCCGCCAGCTCCAGGGCGTGATCGACATGGCCCTCTCCCAGAACCCCAAGCCTGCGTCGATGGCGATGCTGGCCGCCAGCGACAGCCTCTCGTCGGAGCTGTTCAACGCGACCGTCGGCTACGCACAGGCAAAAGGCCTGAGCGTCGTCTACGGCGGGAGCTACACCTCGGGCGTGAATGACCTCAGTGGTGTACTCGGCCCGGCCGCCGGCACCAGTCCCGATCTCGTCATCGAGGCAGGCCATCCGGCGGAAAGCGTGCGCACCATCCAGCAAGCGCAGCAAATGAACATTCAGCCCAAGCTGCTGGCCTTCAGCGATGGGCCCGGGACCGCGCAATTTACGCAGGACCTTCAGGCCGCGGCGAATTACAGCGTGGGAACGACGCAGTGGGCGCCGGGCACCCGGAACCGGACGAGCTATTTCATCGACAGCTTCCATTACTCGCTGGCATTCGACCAGGAGTTCGGGCATCTGCCGGATCAGTACGCGGCGGCGGCGACCGCCGCCTGCCTGACGCTCGAGGTCGCGATCGAAGAGGCCAACTCCACGCAGCCCCGCTGGGTCCGAGATGCATTGGCGATCACGGACCTCAACACCTTCTTCGGGGAGATCAAGTTCGACGATCGTGGCGCGAACATCGCCAAGCCCGTCTACGTCGAGCAGGTCCAGGCGGGCCGTACGGTCCTGATCTGGCCGCCCGACGTCGCCACCGCGCGCCCGCGATACCCCGATCCGGGGTGGGCGAAGCACTAACGGTACGCACGCGCCTTTCCACGCCGGGCCCGCTCATTTAGCGATCGATCGCGTACCAGACGACGTCGAGTGTTCTCCAGCGCGCCGTGCCGCGGAGCGTCAGGCCGAGCCGTTCCATGACGGCACGAGAGCGCGTGTTCTCAGCGACCGTAATCGAGATCAGGCGCTGATCGGGCAGCAGTCGCTCGCGCCATATTTGCATCGACGCCCGCCCGCCCTCGGTCGCCAATCCTCGGCCCCAGTAATCGCGATGCAGGGTCCAGCCCACCTCGATCGGATCCGGCTCGACCGGCCAATCGTGGTGCCGTAACAGGCCGATCCGTCCGATCAGCCGGTCGGTCGACAGCTCGACCGCCGCCCACTGGCAGACACCATCGTCCTGCCACCTCCGCATGAACGCCTGGATCTGCCTGGCCGTTTCATCCCGATCGAGGGCGGGCATGTAGGCGAGGTACTCGGGTTGCGTATAGATCTCGGCCAGCGGATCGAGATCCGATTCACGCCACTGCCGCAGCAGCAACCGCTCGGTTCGGACCTCGGTCGGGACGCCGAGCGTCGTGACCTCGGAGATGGCCTAGCGCTCTGCGAGGAGCTCGGCCAGATGCGCCATGACGCGCACCCCCGAACCGGTGGGGCCCAGGGGAACACCCCTGAGCTCGGGCGCGTCCTGCCAGGCGCTCCCGGCGATGTCGAGGTGGACCCACGGTTTGCCGTCGACGAACTCGCGCAGGAAGATGGCCGCCGTGGTGGCGCCGGCCCACGGGACACTGGAATTCTTGAGGTCAGCGATCTGGCTGTCCATCAACCCGTTGTACTCGGCCCACAGCGGAAGCTCCCACAAGCGCTCGCCGGCGAGGTCGGCGGCGTGACGCACCAGGTCCATCAGTGTTGGGTCGTTGCCAAAGGCGCCGATGCCGAGCGGACCCAGGGTGCGCGCGATGGATCCGGTCAGGGTCGCGATGTCGACGATGTGCGTCGCGCCCTCTTTCACGGCATAGGTCAACCCGTCCGAAAGGATCAGGCGCCCCTCGGCATCGGTGTTGATGATCTCGATCGTCTTCCCGCCCGACCCGGTCACCACATCGCCCGGCTTGATGGCATGGCCGGACGGCATGTTCTCAGTCGTGGGGATGATGCCGATGACGTTGATCTTCGGCCCGAGCTCGGCGATCGCCAACATGGCGCCGACCACGGCGGCGCCGCCACCCATATCGGACTTCATCTTCTCCATGTTTTGGGCCGGCTTGATCGAGATGCCGCCGCTATCGAAGGTGATGCCTTTGCCGACGAGGGCCAGGATGGGGCCGCCCTTGCGTCCGTTCGTGTAGCGCAGCACGATCATCTTTGCCGGCTCGTCGGAGCCGCGCGCGACGGCGAGGAGCGCGCCCATCTTCAGCCGGCGCATGTCGTCGACCTCGAGGACCTTTAGGTCGAGGCCCGTTCCTTTGACGGCCTCCTTCACCTTCTCGACAAAGACGGTCGGTGTGAAGGTGTTCGCCGGCGCATTGACCCACTCCCGGGCGCGATTGGTGGCGTCGGCGAGCACCAGGCCATCTTTCACCGCGGCCGACGCCGCCTTGTCCCCGTCGAGGCCAACGATGCTCAGGGTGCTGAGCTGCGTTACCGCGTGCTCGTGACGTGTCTTCAGCGAGCCGATGTCGAAGTTGCTGAGGCCGATTCCTTCGGTGACGGCGCGCGCTACGGCGGGAGCGCTCGCCTTCGCGGCCACGTCTTTGGGGAGGATCACGGTAATCCTGCGATGACCGCGCTTTCGGAGCACGCGTCCGGCCGCCTGCAGGGCGTTGCGCAGCCGCACCATATCGAGGTTCTCGGATTTGCCGAGGCCCACTAAGACGGTCCACTTGCTGGGCACCGTGCCGAGGTTATGGACGGGAACTGACTCCATGAACTTGCCGCGGAACTCTCGGTCTGCGAGCAGTTGCGCGATGGCACCCTTCAGCTTCTTGTCCAGCGCGATGGCTTCCGATGGCACCGTTGTCTGCCCTTCAAAGATCGGCAGGATGAGCGCGTCCGCCTCCGACTTTTCAGGGGCGGTGGTCAGCAGCCGTGCCTGCATGCGTCCTCCTCTCCCCCTCGCAAAACCTCCGTATTGTACGTGCCGGGCCTAGGGAGATTGCGCGCCTCGCTTGCGAGCCTGCCGTTCCTGGAAGCGGCGCTCCATCTCCTTGATGTCGGCTTCGGTGTATCGGTTCCGGCCGAGCTCGTCCTGGCGGCTGGCTGTGACGATGCCAAGCCGGATCCAGGTCGCAATCGTCGCCGGCGAGACTCCGAGCTTTTCAGCGGCCTCCGTGATCGAGTAGAGCCGCTCCTCCGCCATCGTCCGGAGACTATCGCGCGGCGGCCGTTTGCCGCAGGCTGGCGAGCGTCTGACCCGCCAGCTCGATCGCCTCGGGATCCTCCATCCGGGGCATGTTGAAGATCAGCCCATCGAGCCCGGCATCGAGGAATTTTTGCGCCTGCTCTGCCACCCGGTCCGGGCTTCCCACCATGAAGCTGGTACGGACTCGCTCCCTGTCGATGCCCGGTATGTTCAGGATCTGCTCGAGGAGTCGCTGCGCTTCCCCGTCGCTCTTGCGGATGAGCAGGCTGCCGAGTCGTGTCTTGATGATCGTCTTCGGATCGCGGCCGGCCGCCTCGCAGTGCCGCTCCAACACCTCGAGCTTGTGGCGAACCATGGCCACATCGCCAAAGATGTTCGACATATCGGCGTACTGCGCCACCAGCTTGAGCGTGCGTTGCTCGCCGCCCCCGCCGATCATGATCGGCGGGCCGTTCGGCTGGATGGGCCGCGGGAAATTGAGAGCGCCGTGGATCCGGTAGTACCGTCCCTCGAAGGTTGGGGCCTCCTCCCGGAACATCGCCCGGCAGATCTGGAGCGCCTCCTCGAGCCGGCTGATCCGTTCACCGACCGGTGGAAAGTCGTAGCCGTAGCCGCGATGTTCGTCCTCGTTCCAGGCCGCGCCGAGGCCGAGTATGGCGCGGCCCGATGACACGATATCGAGCGTCGTTACCTCTTTTGCCAGGAAGGCCGGGTTGCGGTAGGTGACGCCGGTGACGAGGGTGCCCAGCCGCACCTTCTTCGTGCGCGCCGCGATCCCGGCCAGGGTGGCGTACCCCTCCAGCATCGGCTCGGTGCGCGGCCCGATGTTGGGCAGCTGATAGAAGTGGTCCATCACCCATACGGAATCGAAGCCGGCCTTTTCCGCCGTGCTGGCGAGCATCACGACATGGTCGAAGAGCTTGTCGTTGGTCACGCCCGGAAAGGTGAAATTCGGAATCTGAAAACCGAGTAACTTCATCCTTCCATCCTACGAGCCAGATACCATTGCTGTGCATGGAAGATCTCCGGCCGCCGGTGCGCTGCCCGCAGTGCAACGGCGAGCCCAACTGGCAGGAAGTGCGCCAAGCCTTTGTCGATCAGGATCCGCCTGGCCGGCTCGGCGCGCATGCGCTGATCGGCTGGCGCTGCAACATCTATCCATACTTTTTGCCCGTCTCGCAGTGGGAGAGCTGATCGGGACGGCCGCGATGCCGTAATCAGGCGTCGACAACGAGGCCCTGGAGCGGGCCGAGCAGGAGACGGGAGCGCCGGGAAATTCCCGGGAGCAGGGTCAGGCGGTGCGTCGCGGGTTCTCCCCGTTTACGGCGATCCGCCTGCTCCTGCGCGATCGGCTTCCACAGCCGCTCGATGACGTCAACGGGATCCCCGGACACGTCGTTGATCGGCCGCTGCAGGTGCTCCGCCCACAGGCGGAGTCGCGTTTGCTGCGCAAGCCGGGAATCGTGGGTGACGAGGTTCATCTCGGTGTCGTTGAAGAGCGAGTGCTCGTTGAGGTTGGCCGACCCGAGCGTCATCCAGGTGTCGTCGACGATGCCCACCTTGGCGTGGATGTAGACGGGCCAATCCGTCTCCCCGCCAATCGCGTAGAGGGTACACGCGAGGAGCCGGCCGCCGTCGCCGTCGGCCTGGACCAGCGTGCCGAGCTGGCCGCGAGTATCGTCGCCTCCGCTGTCCGGTTTGGCGGGCAGGAGCAGCGCCAGGCGAAAGTCGGGTGACGGAGGGCTGGCCAACTTCTCGCGGAGGACCGCCAGGATTTCCGGAGACCAGAGGAACTGGTTCTCCAGGTAGATGAAGCGCTGTGCGGCTCGCAGCGCGCGCAGGTAGGACTCGAGAATGCGGAAGTCTCCGCGGGGAAGCCGCGGGTACATGCCGTCGGGCACCGTGCGCACGATCTGCACCTCGACGTCACCCGCCGCTGGAATCGGCGCGACCGGCGGCAGCGTTTCACCCGCAATCGCCTGCCAGCGCATCGCGAAGTTCTCGGCGACGTCCTGGACCGCGGGACCGGTGATCCGAGCGGCGACATCGTGCCATCCCTTCGCGCCGCGCGAGGGATGTTTCTGGGCATCCCAGCGGTCGCCGTTGAAATTCGTCAGGTCGATGCCGCCGACAAAAGCAATCCGATCATCGATCACGATCGTCTTCTCGTGGTGGCAGTGCATCGGCCGCTCCCGGGCATCCACCAGG
>Ga0307478_10000638_pt1 | contig 34572 bp, 39 predicted proteins | sample atmos_gasesECM4C_2_FD_203713 | JGI IMG/M metagenome (GOLD analysis project Ga0307478, IMG submission 203713) | Hardwood forest soil microbial communities from Morgan-Monroe State Forest, Indiana, United States - atmos_gasesECM4C_05 | ecosystem: Environmental > Terrestrial > Soil > Temperate...
CTCGATGTCGACTCATCCTATCCTCCGGGTGAAGAAGCTTGGAAGGGTTCGGCTGTTCGCCGATTAAAAGGGTACGCGAGTTGGGTTTAATACGACGTGAGTCAGTATGGTCCCTATCTTCTGAAGAGATAAATAGTAAAAAGGGGAAGACCTTCTAGTACGAAAGGATCAATAGGCTGTGTTTCTCTAGTGCACCAATTGTTAAATTTAATTAATTAAATAAGCATAGTTGGGTAGCCACAAACATATTAGATAAGCGCTGAATGTATATAAAGCAAGAAACTAACCCCTAGATACTATCTTAAATATTATTTCTATTATTTATTTATTAAATAATATTTCTTTTTATTTTTATTAATCCATAATATAATCTAAGAAATGAAATAATATTTAATTTTATAAGAAAAAGAACATTTCTTAATAGGATGCAAATGTAAGTAACTGTGAATTATTTAGTTTAGCATTACTAATGAATAAACACGACTTGATGTTTTAAATTGTCCAATTTCTTCTGATCCTATAAAATTAAAAATTAAATATTAAAAAATTAAAAATTAAAAATTAAATTAATGAGGACTTGAACCTCAAATATATTAAGTTAAATTCTCACCTGATTTCAATTTTATATGAAAAGGGGGTAAAACTTAAATAAAATACGCTTTCATTTCTAAATTAAATGGATATTTAAAGAAATAGAAAATTTAATTTAACATAGCTCACATTCCTACAAAATCGGCTAACTGTTGAGATTTCTCCACGTAATCATAGAATTGGGTATAATTATTCACTATATTAATTATTGAATTTGGGTCAGTTTGAACGGATTGATCCATTAAAGATATTTGAGAGTCCATTATTTCAGTTAGATTATATCTTCTTTCGTAATGAGTTAGTCTAATATTATGATCCTCAATAACTTCTCGTAAAATAATTCTAGGCCCACTAATAACTGTTCTATTAGAAATATTAGATAATGTTTAAACCTCTTGATCTGTATAATTTTGAATGCTCATTAATTGTTCTTGATTGAAATTTAAAGTTTGGGGAGTTAACGTACTCTGAGAAATACTGTCTAAAGCTGGACTTCCAGATGTCATATTATTCACTTGGTTTACTGAAGTAAAAATTTTAAGTAAAAATTTTCGTACCTTCTGATCATCAAGATCATCCAATAATTCCTACCATTCCAGCGTATAACGGGATAAATACATAATCATTATGTAAAAAATGATTAAAAATTGTCATTTATCAAATATTAAAAATTGATTTTTATCTAAAATTAATATTAAAATTAATATTAATAGCGAATAACAATTTATTAAAAATATTAATAGATTATATCTTTATTAAATAGTATAAAAACTAGTTATAATAATTAAGTTTATAAAATTTAGAAGTTACATATAAGTCAAGAATTCTTTTTAGATTTTAACTAAAATGGACATTTTTAAGGAATGTTGTTCTACTATTAAACTAAAGAATTAAGGTTGACTACAAATTTAGTAAAATATAATAATTAATTAAGTTAAGTTAGATAATATATCTAAAAATAACTTAAGTTCATCCAATAATGCCAAATGTTGGTCGCATAAAGCATTTAAGATTTCCTGTGAAATTATAGGTATCATTAAAATAATATAAATTTATAGTGTCTAAAATGTATTACAAATATAGTAATACACTCTTTTAAAGGGGGTTACAACTGTAGAATATTAATACGTTAAACCACCTGTTCTGATCTCATCTGAATAGTATCAACTTAAACAAGCTAGAATAAGTAATCCTGCAATTATATAATATTTTTATTTGAATCTTCCTTAACTTCAGGTTCATCTGGTTTTATTCATTCAGAGATTTTAGAATTTCCTTGGCTTTCTCTAATTTTTGGTTCATCAATTGCACTTTCTTTATGAACCTTTGATGGGAATCATCCGGCTTTGGTAACTTCTTCCTTTTTAATGAAAAAAGATGCAATATAAGAAAAAAAATTGAGTATTAGAAAAATAGTTAACAATTGAATAAGTTATTACTTTCATTTCTTTAAGGAAATTACTAATAAACTCAAATCCAAAATTGTCGAATACAGATATACCGAATATAGATAGAATTATTCAATTTAAAAATCTAAGAGCTTTATTAATGAAAGTATATTTTTTAAATATTCTAAGAATTATACTAATTAAAGTTAATTTTATTAAAATGCTTTTAAATGCAATAAAAATTTCTGTTATACTATTTAATGGAGAATAATTTGTTTTAGATGTATTTTAGCATCTAATTTTTTAATTTTGCTGATTAATTCAGCTTTTGTATATTTGTTTAAATTCATTATTTAATTTTATTTAATTTGTTTCTAACGGTCGATACGGGTTATATAATAAATCTTATAGTTTCAATTAAATTTATTCCATAATTCTTAATAAAAGTATATTAAATTATAATTTAATTAATAAAAATAAATTTTAGAAAAAATTACATTTACAATTGGTGCGTATTCATTTTTTCTATCTTCAATTATTGTATCATCTAAATAATAATAGTCAATAACGAATTCAACTCTTTCTAAAATAAATTTATATATTGTAGTGGAACTACTAAATTTATTAATTAAAAAGGGTTTAGATAAAATTAATTCAGGTGCTGATATATCATACTCTTAAAAATTAGGAATAAATTGTAATGAAACGATATAATTTTCATTAGTATCTAATTTTTTTAAGAAATCTTTAATTTCGTTTTCTTTAGATAAAAGAAGAAATTCGTTATTTTTTTCAGAATCAATTATTAATACCTCTTCATTTAGTTCATGAAGATAGGATATTTTATTAATAGATAATGGCAGAATTATTGTAGTAGAAATAATTGATTGTTCTATATTAAGATACAATATAAATATAATTACAATAATAGACATAATTCTAATAACTCTACATTCTGTACAAAATGGATTGATTCCAGATAAAAAATTAGATAGAATGAAATCAATTATTCAAAATGAATAATTGAATGGTTACAAAAAGACCAAAGAAAATATAAATATATATTAAAAGTAATACTAATAAAATCATTAATAATAATAAAGCCTTTTATTATTTATGTTACAAATAAATAAGTATAGGAGAAAATTTCTAATTAAAATAGAAACAAAACAGATAAAATATAATATTGTAGTTAAATTAACTACTCACTTTGTAACAATATATTATTAGTATTTGTTAAATATTTCATAATAAATGTTTAAATATTCTGACAATAATTTTAAAATAGTAGGTCTAAGAAGATTTACACTTCTATAAATTTTTATAAATTTTCTATTAAATTATAGAATTTTATTTAAAATCAATATAATAAAAGAGATTGTAAAAAGGTCTATAATTTAAATAGAAAAATCATTTATTTTAAAAAACTGAGAAGTTTGTGTTTTTAATTTCAAATTTGAAATCAATTCAATTTAATTTGTGTTTTGTCATTATATTTTTAAAAAATGTTATGTTTATTAAAGTCAGTATCTCGGACATGCCCTGACTAATTAACTAAACGGTTAATTAACGCTAAATATAACTTGTCAATGTTATATTCAAGATCCTAAATGGATAATCAATTGTAATATCTCACGCTTTTATTGACTAATAATTCCTTAATTAAATTAAGGATGTGAGAGGTGTCTATTACAAGATGTGTTACACAGCCTTTTGGTAAATGTGCCACCTTACTCAGTACTGTTTTTAATAAGATTATATCTTCTTTTATTAATTTTATGAAAGTTAATCGTTATCTTAACCTTATATAATCATAAAAGAAGTAGAAAAAATATCTATTTATAAGAAATTCAAACTCTTTTGAATTTAAATGAAAAGATAACATTTGTATCTTCTTTGAAATTATATCCTGAAGATTTTCATTGATCTAACACAAATTCAGTAATTAAAGCTGAATTGCTTTCATTATTAACTAAAAAAGGATGAGATAGATGTAAAGTAGGTTTTGAGATAGATCTTGTATCAACAAATAATGGAATTAATAAATAGATTTTTTCATCTCTAATTAATTTTATAAATGTTCATATTTCATGTCTATTTATGCTATCAAAATATCGAAATCTTCATCCAGAAGAGTTATCCACTTTCATATCGGATGGAACATCTTTTAAGAATGTTATTTTTGTTTTTGATAAAACCATTAAAAAGTATATGTATGATTGCAATTATCCTTTGGGACTTGTATTAAATGTCCAATATTTATAAATATTACTTGCTAATTACAAAATATTATTATTCTGTTTAGCAGATAGGAGGGGGTAAACTATTAAATTTTTACTTTGATTCCAACAGTAACTATTAATATTACTGGATCCATTGTGTTAATTTAAGAATCTTTAAATAATCAATCACTTATGAATAAACCTTTATTATCAAGATTTTCCATAATAAAATGAGTTATTAATATAGGATCACTCTCTTTATTAACAATAATAGCATCATCAATAAATAAAGGGTGATTTCCTCATTTGTCTTTTTCTCATTCTTTATAACTTGAAATAAAAGATAAACTCATTGAGTAATTTGAATCATCGACTAATGAAAGTAATAATGAATTTATATCTTTAGTTAAAGTTTGTAACTTAAGATATGAAATTTTAGGTTTAACCTTATAAGAGTTAAATTTTCATTCAAAAGAATCTCTATAATTAATCTCAAATAAAGAAAATGGAATCAATATGGAGATGTTATATATTGAATTTATTTTTCAAATTTTTATCAGAGCAAAAATAATCGATTTTTTATTTCATTTTGTTTTTGTGTACACAAAATATTGTGATCTGTTCTTCACTTCATAAAAACGGAACTTACAGGAATCGAACCTACTTTATAATTTTGTCTTAAATTATAAATAAACCATTAAATCCCTTATAAAGGGGGTTATTCTTATAGGTATTTTATTTGTTTCTTTTATTGACTATATTTTTAGATTCATAAATTCTATATGGTTTTGTAGAAATTAACTTATTATTTGCATTATAAACTAATTTTCTTTTATTATCTGTTACTTGCAAAGTATAAATTGATTCCATTAACTTAATTTGACCTTCACTTAAATTTTTAAATCATTTTTCTTGAGTTTTTTCTATAAAAACATCTTTAGTTAATAATTTTTCAAATTCTTTAAAAGTTAATTCAATTTCATGTTTTAACCCTTTAACTTTATAAATTAACTGATTTTCTTTAGTTAATAAACAATAAACTTTCGGTGATATTATAGATAAAACCATTTAACAATAAATCCTTTTTGCTTTATTCTTTTATATTATATTTATATAATTGATAATTTATAAATATGATTTAAAAAGAAGGGGGGTAATTTTATTGAAACATACTTCATACTCCTACAAAATCAGCTAATTGTTCTGATTTGCTAACATAATCGTGGAATACAATAGAATTATCTACTGTATGTATCATTGGATTTAAATCTGTTTGAACAGCTTTTTCTATTAAACTTGTTTGAGAATCTCTTATTTCTCTCATATTATAGGATCTTTCAAAATGACTCATTCTAATATTTTGATCTACAATAACTTCTCGTAAAGTAGTTCTAGGTCCACTAGTAATAGTTCTACTAGTGAAATCAGACAATGTTTGAACTTCTTGATCTCTATAAATTAGGGTAGGTATTAATCCTTGTTGACTGAAATTAAAAGTTTCTTGAGTTAAGGTACTTTGAGAAATTGTTTCTACACCTGGGCTTCCTGTTGTAATATTATTCACTTGATTTAAAGTAGTAAAAAGATTAGTACTTTCTGTAAATCAAGCATGTCCAAGAATCCCAATCATTCCAATGTAAAGAGGAATGAATACATAATCATTATGTATTAAATTGTTTATTAAATTCATTTTGTATTTTAATTGATTGCAATTATCGATTTCAGTAGGATTATATTTAAAATATTTAGTATTATCTATTATTTTCTTTTTAACAGATACACAATAAAGAAATTTAACTATACTTATTTAAAATAAATTATAGATAGTTTTAAAATAATTAAAAATCATAAAAGAAATAACAATAAAAATCTGTTTGTAAAATAAATTATAGATAGTTTTAAAATAATTGAAAATCATAAAAGAAATAACAATAAAAATCTGTTTGTAAAATTTTCTCAATTTAAAAATAATCCTAGAATTAATTTATATTATACTGATACAGATTCAATTTATACAGATTCTAAGTTAGATGAAAGTTTAATAAGTAATAATAAATTAGGATTATTAAAATTAGAAAATATCTGTTATAAAGCAATATTTCTAGCTCCTAAATTATATTGTTTATTAACAGAGTCTGAACAATTTATTCATAAAGTTAAAGGGTTATCTCACGATACAGAAATAGATATTAAAGATTTTGAAAATTTATTATTTAAAGATACAATTATTAGTAAATCACAAACCAAATGATTTAGAAATTTAAATGATTCTAAAATAAATATTTTAAAACAAATTTATACTTTAAAAGTTACAGATAATAAAAGAAAATTAATTTATAATGATGACCATAAATTGATATCTACTAAATCATATAAAATTGATGAAAATAAGATTATTTCTCTAAAATAAGTTTTTATATTTAACCCCTTTAGAAATAAAAATTTTAAGAATAAGAATTTTAACAAAGTCTTATTGTTAATTGGTATTATCTATAATATTTACGGATATATTATACTTAAACAGTTCGATTCTGTTAAATTCTAAATATATTAATTGTATACACAATTTTCTTCTCAAGTGTGTGCTCTATAATTTTATAAAAAAGGGGGGTAATTAAATTTGTTATTCTATTTACTTAAATCTTTAGATTTATTTATTTTATATGCTTCTGTTCTAATTAATTTATTATTTTTATCGTAAATTAATTTTCTTTTATTATCAGTTACTTTAATAGAGTAGATTTGCTCTAAAATATTTATTTTTGATTCTGTTAATTTTCTAATTCATTTTTCATGTGATTTTTCAACAATAAAATCTTTACTTAGTAAATTTTTAAAATCATTTAAATTTAAAGTTGCAATCTGAAGAGATTTTGCATTACTAAATAATGGAATTAATAAGTAGATTCTATCATCTCCAATAGATTCTATGAAAGATGATATTTCTCCTATAGTAAAACCATCAAAATAATGATGTCTTCAACCAGATGTCAAGTCAACTTTCATATCTGATGGAACATGTCTAAGAAATGTGATTTGATATGTTGATAAATTCATTTTAAATATATATTTTGATTTCAATAAAGTGATTGCAATAAAATCCTTTGGGACTTGTATTAAATGTCTAATATTCATAAAGAATATTACTTGCTAATTACAAATAAAGTTATATTTGTTTAGCATAAGGGGTTAATACATTGATTTTAATTTACAATATGTTAATAATACTCCACACTCATATTCTTTTTGAAGTATGGTATCATCTAAATAATATGTGTCAACCATATTATCAAGTCTTTCTCAAATAAATTTATTAATAGTAGTGCTTGAACTATTTTTATTAATTAATATTGGTTTAGAAAGTAACATTTGTGGTGCATCAATATCTCACAAGGTAATATTAGGAATAAATCCTATTTCTAGTAAAAAAACTTTCATTATCTTCTAATTCCATAAGAAAATCATTAGTTTCTTCAAATGTAAATTTATTAAATATTTTTATTTTTTCTGATTCAAAATCAGCAAATACAGGGATATCTAAATCATCTATATAAGAAATTTTACTAATTGATAATGGAGCCATAAATGCAATTGAAATATCTCCTGAATTATGATATAATACGAAAATTATTAGAATAATTGTCATAATTTTTATAATGTATAATCATTTACAATAAGGATTTAATCCTAATAATAAATTAGATAGAATCATAATTATAAATAGAATAATAACTTGAGTTAAAACTAATAATCCAAATTGGATATATATTATTCCTAAAAATAATACAAATAAATAAATTAAAATAAATAATTTATTTGAAATTATTAATTTTCTAATCAATAGAAATAAAACACAAAATAAAATTAATATTAAAATATAGTCTAGATTTTCAAAAATATAATCTTCTAATGGACAATTGATTCTATCTACAGGTTGATATAAATGATATGATGGAGGATTTCCATCACTGAAGTATGAAGGAAGCCTTCCATTACCACTTCAATAAGATGGAACTCTAGATGTGTAGTAACTACACATATCTCAATCCTAAGCTTTGCTCAAACGCAAATTATATTTATTAAATTAAAACTTCAAAATTTTCACCATTTTTTCTTATCCCTTAAAAATTACTACACTTAATTCTTACCATTTGTCACTCTCTGTTTTTGTTTTTGTGTGTTTTTTTTTTTTAATTTAATCTATCGAAATTTGCTTAAATTTTTCCTTAAATTTTCTTACTTTATACGGAGATCAATATAATTAGAATTTAACAGAATCGAACTGTTATTATAATATTTCGGTAATATTATAGATAAAACCATTTAACAATAAATCCTTTTATAGGGGGTAATTTGAAAAGTTATTTATAAATATTTTTATCTTTATTTATTTCGTAAGCTTCTGTTCTAATTAATTTATTAATTTTATCTTGTTTTTTATTTCTATTGATTAGAAAATTAATAATTTCAAATAAATTAATTATTTTAATTAATTTATTTGTATTATTTTTAGGAATAATATATATCCAATTTGGATTATATGATTTTATTCAATTATTATTATGATTTATTCTCTTATTTATTTCTAACACAATATTAGCGATAAATCCTTATTCATTAAAATTGCATTTAATTAGAATATTATCTATAATTGTAATTATATATATTCTATATTTAAATTCTATTAATTCAATATATATGTTAGCTTTGTTAACACCATTTTCAGTTGATGAAATTCATTTTGCTCATAATTTTGATTTTTCATTTAAATCGTTAAATTTTTTACAAGAAAAAGGATCTATTTTTAATATAGAAAATTTAACTAGAGATATAAGAATTTTTTTAAAAAATTTAAATGAATCAGATTCTTATTGAGCAACTCTGTCTTTTTATCCCGATATCAATGGATATGCTAATGAAGAAGGAATAAAAATGAGTATTTCTCCTCCAATTTTAATTAACAAGGATAGTTGTCCAATTTTATTATCTAAATTTATAATGAATAGATTGAATATAATGATTGATCTTTATTATTTAGATGATTCTATTTTTGATTCGCAAGAATCGATAATTATTATTAAATATACTGAAATTGAATTGAAATAACTATCACTTTTATTATAATACATAAATTAGAATAAAATTACCCCCTAATCTAAAATTTAAAAGAGTAATGAATTTAGATTATTCTAACACAGGCCTTAGCTGTATCATATCAAGGAACGTTAAATCCTTATATCCATAAATCGTTCAAAAGGGATATAAGGTTGGTAAGTTTGAAACAAGTTCTAACCAATACAAAATAGAATAGTCTATGCTATGATCTACTGAAAGGACTTTAAACTATCAGAAATAAATTTTTATTTCATTATTCTTTTATTAATTGTATAAAATAAATCTATCTATAAATTATATTTTAAGAATTTATATAATATTTGAAGAATTACATTATTCTTTTATTATTTTTATATTATTTTTTTTTAATAAATTTTCCATTTAATTCATCTTTAAGTTGACCTAAATCTTTACCAATTAAATATTCAAGAATTTCTTTGTCGGTGAAAATTGAATCTGTATCAGTGTAGTATAGTTTAATATTTAATTTGGTTAATAACATTTTTAATTCCATCATTTCAATTCTTGCATAAGAAGTAACAGCGGATGCGATTCCAACATGTGATTTAATATTTCTAAATCCACTAACTAATTCTAAATTTGTTTCTTGTTTAAGTTCATTAAGAAGAGAGTAATCAAGATTACTACTCATTAAGATAGTTGTTATATTTTCATTTATTTTTATTTCAGAGAATATTGTGTAATTACCATAATAATTGATTAAATCTTTATTATAAACATTTCTTGTTTCAATCAATGTTTTTCTTCTTCCAAAATAACCGTATAATTGATTAAAATGCATTTTAGCTATAAATCTTAAACTACCAACTGCGTTTTTTTTTTAATATTATAAAAGAATTTAATATATTCATTGAAAATGTTAGCTTTACTGAAATTATATACTTTAATTAATTCAACTTTATAACCATATTTTACAATAGTTTTTAATTCTTCTGAGAAATAGATTCCGATTCAACTACCTAAAGGATGTAAAGTTTCATTATCAACTTTAAATGGTAATAAAGGAATTGGTATATCATCCGGAGTTATTATTCTAACTTCTGCAAATCCAAATATATCTTCTAATTTAACAGTACTTCCTATAGTTTCTCCTAAAAATTTTAATGGCATTGGATTACACATTGCTTTTGGATATAAAGAGTTAACATCATAATGTTTTAAACCTTCTCCATATTTTATGTAGTAATCTGTAGAGCCACCAATATAACTTAATCTGATAATTTCATCTAATTTGTTTGTTAAAATGGGTATATCAGTTTTCAAGAATTCTTGTCTAAATATTTTTAAAGATAAAGTGGATGTACTTCAAACTGAAGCGATATCAACTTCATGTTCTTTAATGTAAATAAGTTGAGCTTTTAATAAGGCTTTCAACAAACTTATTGAATCTTGTTTAGCGTATTGTACAAATTGATTTAGTAGATCTAGATTATCAAATAGAGATAATTTATTGAATTCTAGATTATAAGAGTGTAATTTACCTTCTCTTCTTTCTTTAAATTCAGGTAATCAAGCATTGTAATTAAAATTATTTTCATTAACAAATGTATAAGGGAATACAGATTTTTGAACCTTTACTCCAAATGATTTTCCTAAATCTCTTAAAGGATTCAATAATATTTGTTTACTATCTCTAAATTGAACGATATAACCATTTAAACCAAAAGTAATAGAAATAATTTTATTATTATGAATAATTGGTTTAACATAACCTAAATTAGCTAATATTTTTAATAAGAATATTGAGTCAAATCTGGCTAAATTATGAATATAAACTTTATAATTATCATATTTTTTAATCATAAGTTCATGGATACAATTAATAATCATACTATTGGAATCTTTATAATCAGTTAAATAATAAAAGAAGGTATTTTCTCCATCGAATCAACTAATACAATAAGGAATATGAATTCCATCTTTTATAAATGTTTCAATATCCATAGTAATAAATTTGTTAGTTATTTCGTTTTCCCGATTTAAATTAGATAAAAATTTTGAAGGTTTTTCTATTCTAACAAGTAATTGTTTATTATTTTTAAATATAAATTCTTTTCTACCTATTAATCTAGAAAATGTTTCATCATTTAATCATTTATCTATTCACTTATAAACTAAATTACCTGATCTATAAAATTCTACTTCATTATGATTATCAAATTGAGTTATAAATACATCATTTTTATCATTAAGTTGAAGATTATAAACATTATTAAATGTTCTAATTAATTTACCATAATTTAATGGATCCATTGTAATAGGTAATTTATGATGTTGATAATTATGTTGTTGAACTTTTGAAACATGAGGGTAAAATTTAGAAATTTGAGTTTAAAAGAGAATATTAAATATTCAGTTTTCGTTAATTAATCATATTAATTTGACGACTTTATTAATTTTATTAATTTACTAATTTTATCCACTTTAAAAGAATTATTATAAAATATTATAATAATATTTCAAAAATATTCTTTAGTTAGAATATTATATTTTTAGGTTAAACCTACATAAAAATTTTATTAAATGAAATATAAAAATTAAATGTTTACAGCCTTAATCGTTAAAATTTAATATAAAATAGAAAAATTTTAAATCGAACATTAATAAAATGTATAAAATATAACTTTTATTAATAGGCTTAAATTAAAGTAAAAATGAAATTTGTATTAATAAATATATTAAGTTTTACAACCATAATATCAAGTGTATTAGTAATAACCTCTAAAAATCCTGTGATATCAGTAGTATATCTAATTTCTGTATTTGTAAATGCAGCAGGTTATTTAATATTATCTGGAATAGGTTTTCTTGGTTTATCATATATTATTGTATATGTTGGTGCTATTACAGTATTATTTTTATTTGTAATTATGATGATTAATATTTCATTAACAGATATTATAGATACAGGAAAACAATATACTAAAAATTTACCTTTAGTTTTCGTAGTAGGTTCATTATTCTTGTTTGAAATGTTTAACATTTTACCATTTAGTTTTAATAATGTATCTGGTTTAAATTTAATTTTTGATACTATTACTAATTTTAATTTATTTATTTGAAATAATGATAAATTAAATTTTGTTAATAATATTAATACTACTTATCAATCTAATATCGCAGATATAACATTTATTTCATTTAGTCAAATAGAAGCTATAGGACAATTAATTTACACTTATGCTGCTATTTTATTAATAATATGTAGTATTATTTTATTGTTATCTATGATAGCACCTATTTTTATATCATTAAATAAAAAATAAATTAGATAATTTATTCAATTATTTTTATTTACCCCCCTTAAAAGTATTATTTAAATTTAATAAAAGGGTTAGAAGTTAATTGGTTTAACATGAGGCTCAATATTCAGTTCGAGTTTGACTAACTCTAATTTTTAGTGAATTTTTCTCTTTGAATGATAAGGTTTTTAAACCAAAATTAACCTCAATATAACAATAAAAACTACACAAATCCCCATACCTCTTCAGAAATGAAAATCAAGCGACCTTATTTTCACATACAATTATCCAATATTGTTAAAAGTATTACTAGTTTTAAAGGTTATTTATTCTAAATTTCTTTATTACTATTAATAATGAAAGGTTGAGTTCCAATTAATTTACCATTTTTATAAATTAATTTTCTTTTATTCTCAATAACTTGTAAATTCATAAAGTATACATTTGATCAAGAACTTCAATATGTCCTTCATTTAAAAATTTTTTTCATTTAGTTAAAATTTTTTTAAGTTGATTCTTTAAAAAGTAAATTATCATTTCTAGTTAAATTAATATCATGACTTAAACATTTGATAATATAATATAATATTATATTATATAAACTACTTTATGAATTTACTATCTTCTTTTTGTAAATAATACATTTTAGGAGCTAAAAATATAACTTTCTTTAAAACATTTTCCAATTTCATTTTACCTAACACTTTAGAACTAACTAGATAACCAGGTAATGGCTTATTAGTATATATACTATCAGTATCAGTATAAAATAATTTAAAATCCGGATTATTTTTAAATTGAGACATGTGAATTCTAGAATAAGCAGTTATAGCTGCTGCTATACCTATAGAAACATTATAAGAACCTATATCATTTAAATTACTAGAGTTATAAAATACCAATCAAGATTCATCTAATTCCACTTTATCAATTATATCATCTAAGAATTTATTTTCAAAATCAGCATAATAATCTTTATGAATTATTCTAATCTCTGAAAAATTATCATCCATACCAAATCTACCATATAAACTATTTAACAAAATTTTAGCTATAAAGTTTAAAGGATTTGATTTGTTATAATTTAATCTTAATGAATATAAAAATTCTACATATTCTTTGAAGATAATTTTTTCTTCAAAAGTATATCCTCAGAGAATTTCGAATTTGTAACCATATTTTTTAGCATTATCCATTTCTGGTGAAAATATGATATCTTCTCAAGTACCAATTGGTGACAATGTTCTAACTCCATTAGCTGTTTTAATATGAGTTTGTAAAATAGGATGTTTAATATCATCTGGTGCAATTATTTTACAATGGAAGAATCCAAATGCATTTTGATCAATTTTTCTAATATCTCCTTTAAAATAAGAAGGAGTTCCAATAGGCATTAACTGTTTATGCATTTGCGAGGGATATAAAGAATTTACATCATAACAATTTATGTTTTTATTATTTTTAGATTTAGGAATAAACATATCAACTGATCCTCCGGTATAACCTTTTCTAACATTTTCTGCAATTTTTCCAGCTAATTGTGGAATTAAATTTTCTTCCATAAACTTTGTTCTAAATATACCGAAAGCTAAACTAGGTAAAGTAGGGTAATGATGTATATTTTTACTAAATAATTCAAATATTAATTCATTAAATTTTATTAAAATTTGATATAGACTTACACAATCTAAATTACAATATTTAATTGCTTCATTTTTTAAATTTCAATTACTATTAAATGAATCAAAGTATTCATTATATTTACCATTCTTAATATTTATAAAATGTTGAATATCTGGAACTTTTCCTTCATAATTTAAATTATTTTTAGTTACAAATAAATAAGGAAAGATTGCTTTTACACTTTCTACTTGAAATGATTTACATAATTTATCTAATGATGCTAATAAAATTAAGTAACTATCCTTTAATTCAAAATTATATTTACCAGAATTAACTTTAATAGAAATTATTCTTCCATTATGAATTCTAGGATCTAATCTTCAAAGTTTTACTAAATATTTTAACAGGAATATAATATCAAACTTAGCCATATTATGCATATAAATATTATAATTGTTATATTTTCTAACGAATATACTACTAAAACAATCTAAAACCATTTCTTCTGTAGATTTATAATCTTCAATTCAAAAGTTATAACATTTAATTCCATCATAAAATGAAATTAAATAAGGTATTAAATCTCCATTTTCAATATATGTTTCAATATCAAGAGTTATAAATTTATTTACCAATTCTTTAGATGGTTTCAATATTTCTATAAATTTAGTTTTTAAAATATCAACTTTTACAATTTCTTTATTATTTATAAAATAATATTTTTTATTATCAATTGTTCTAACAAATTTATTTTCTTCAATGAATTTATCTTCAAAAGAAATTAATACTTTTCCTTTAGAGGCTATTGAAACTAAATTATTTTTTCCAATTTGTTCTAAAGTTATTGTTTGACCTAATTCATTTTGAATAATAAATATAGATTTAATAGTTTTAACAATTGTTCCGAAATCAGAAGGAATCATTGATATTGGAATTTTTATATCTTTAATATTTTGATTATATTCAAATATTTTTATTGTTTTATTTGGAATTTTACCATCTTTAAAACCATAACTAAAAATAAATTCAACTATAGGTGTTTCATTATAATATTCTGATTTAAATTTCATTTGTTCAATTATGAAATCAATATATCAAGATAAATCTGTTATATTAATTCTTTGAACTTTACCAATAGATGAAAATTCTCCATTATTATATTTAATTTTAAATAATATAAACATGTGATTATTATTAGAAAATTGATCAGAAACATTATTTCAGAAATCACTAAAATATTTAATTAATAAATTTCTAGAAAAAACTCTGTTATTTAATTTAACTATAATATCTTGTCATTTGTGTTTTGAAGCAACTTTTCTTAATTTAATAATATTCGTTGATAACATTAAACATTCAGTATTACTAAAGTCATCAATAAAATATAAAACCAGTAATGCTAATAAGGGGGTAATTAATACAGAATTTGTATCTTCATATAGGGGATAAATAAGAATATTACCTTACGCATTTAAAATTTGAGTTGATATTAATCTATCATTTTCAAATATAAATTTTTTGTCCTTTATTGTTCTAGAAAATGAACTATCACTAATGAATTTATCTCTAAATTCAAACATAAGTTCACCTTTTCTGAAAAGTTTTATATAATTTTCATTTTCTCCTTCATTAATGATAAGAACATTAAATGTGTTCAATTGAATTATATATTTACTACCAATTTGTTCAATTAATTTACCATATTCTAATGGATTAATGGTAATTGGTAATTTATAATGTGAATAGTTTTGATATTTAATCATTGTTATTTAAAAATGTTATGTTTATTAAAGTCAGTGTCTCGGACATGCCCTGACTAATTAAATATTACGTTTAATTAACGTTAAATATAACTTGTCAATGTTATATTCAAGATCCTAAATGGATAATCAATTGTATTATCTTACGCTTTTATTGACTAATAATTCTCTTATTTAAATAAGGAGGTAAGAGGTGTCTATTACAAGATGTGTTACACAGCCTTTTGGTAAATGTGCCACCTTACTCAGTACTGTTTTTAATAAGATTATTTATTCTTTTATTAATTTTATAATAAGATAATCGTTATCTTAAGCTATATAATCATAAAAGAAGTAGAAAAAATATCTATTTATAAGAAAATCAAACTCTTTTGAATTTAAATGAGAAGGTAATTGGTATATCTTCTTTTTTATTAAATCCAGAAGAGTTTCATTGACTTACTATGAAATTAGCTATTAATTCAGGATTAGATTTATTATTAACTAAAAATGGTTCTGATAAATTCAATGATGCGCATTGAAGAGATTTTGAACCAGTAAATAGAGGAATTAATAAGTAGATTCTATCATCTCCAATAGATTCTATGAAAGATGATATTTCTCCTATACTAAAACCATCAAAATAATGATGTCTTCAACCAGATGTCAAGTCAACTTTGTATCTGATGGAACATGTTTTAGAAAAGTAATATGATATAATGATAATTTCATTGTATTAAAATATGTGATTGCAGTAATGTGATTGCAATAAAATCCTTTGGGACTAGTATTAAATGTCTGACATTAAATGTCACTTCCTTATTTATAAAATATATTTCATTTTTTATTTAAGGAGAAGTTCATAGATTCAAATTTAGATCTTCTAAATTTGATGTTTTCTATTAAAGTTTTTATATAAAAGGGGGAAATATAGTTCTATAAAATTTTTATAGGAACAGTAACAGTTAATATTACTGGATCTAATGAATTTAATGACTCGTCATTAAATAATCAATTACTTATGAATAAACCTTTATTATCAAGATTTTCCATAATAAATTGAGTTATTAATATAGGATCACTCTCTTGATTAACAATAATTGCATCATCTATAAAAATAGGATGTATATTTTCCTTATTACTATTTCATTCTTTATAACTTGAAATAAAGGATAATCCCATTGAGTAATTTTCATCATCATTTAATGAAAGTAATAAATGTTCTATATCTTTAGTTAAAGTTTGTAAGTTATGATATGAAATAACAGGTTTAATTTTAAATGAATTAAATTTTCATTCAAAAGAATCTCTGAAATCAATCTCAAATAAAGAAAAGGGAATCAATATAGATATGCTATATAAAGAATTATTAAATATTAATGAATTTATTATAAATATAATTGCCATTGCTCTTATAACTTTAAATTGAGTATAATCTGGATTAATTCCTAATAAGAAATTAAATAAAAACAATACAATTATTCAAATAATTATTTGAGCTAATTGTATTAATCCAAATTGTAAATAAATTATTGATAAACCTGATAATAGTAATATTTTCGCTATAATTATTTTATTAGAAATTATTAATTTTCTAATCAATAGAAGAAATACACAAAATAAGATTAATCATAAAATATAGTCTAGATTTTCAAAAATATAATCTTCTAATGGACAATTGATTCTATCTACAGGTTGATATGAATGATATGATGGAGGATTTCCACCACTGAAGTATGAAGGAAGCCTTCCATTACCACTTCAATATGATGGAACTCTAGATGAGTTTCCATAATAAGGAGTGTAATTAGGAATTCTATCATATATTGCAGATGGTAGAGCTAACAAATCTGGATAATTATTAATTTGTTCTGGTTGAGTTGATTGAATATAATCTCCTAATTCAATATCTCCTGATCTTTGTAAAGTATTCACAGGAGATGGAGTATATTTTCTTAATAATCTTATTACAACATAACTACCAAAAGTTGCAGCAAATGTTCCAGTAGATAAAAGAATTATTACGTTTGATTTCATTTTATTTATTTTAAAATTGATTACAATAAGTGATTGCAATAATTTGTTTATTATTTAACGTCCTAACAAATAAAAGACGTCTGTTAAACAACTTCGAACTTGCTTTATTCTTAAAGGAGAGGTCCTGTCTTTGTTAAAATTTTACAAACAGATTTATAATAAATTTTTATTTCATTATTCTTTTATTTTACCTATGCAAACACTAATAAACAAACTTAAAATAAAATAATGAACATAACACAAAGTCAAATTACTTTCTTATCATTAATTAATAGAGACTATATAATAGATAAATCCGGAGAATATTAATATTTAAATTTATATGATGGAGAATTGGAATTAATTAAAATTTTATTAAATGGAATTAAAGATAATGAAGTTTTTTAATTTTCCCATTTATTACTACAACTAAAAAATATATTCATCCATATTTAAGATTATCTGATCAATTCTTAATAAATAAAAATAGTAATGCTGAATTAATTCATGAATTTTTAAAATATCAATGAAATAATTCAGATTTTGATGTAATTGAAAATAAACCATATTGATTTTATATCAAATATAAAAAAGTTACCATAAAAAAAAAAGAATTTAAGTAAGAATTATATTGAAATTTTACCCCCTTTAATGGATTTATTGTTAATTGGTATTATCTACAGTTTTAGGGTAAAACTGTAATTGAAGTTCGATTCTTCTAAATTCAAAATAAAAGTATTAAATGGTAAACGACCAACCTAATTTACTTAAATCTTTAATAAATTCTATTTTAAATAAATTTAGCCGATTTCAAAATTTTATTTATTTATTTATTTAATAAATAAAATAAATAAGCAAACACTTTAGTTCCCTCAGGATTTTCTGGAATAAACATATCTACCGCACCTCCAGTATAACTTTGTCTAATATCTCTTGCAACTTGAGCTGTTAGTTGTGGAATTTCATTTTTTCTTAGTAAATGAGTTTTAAATATAACAAATGCTAAACTAGATAGTGTTGGATATTTATGTATATTAATTTCAAATCTTTCAAATATTAATTCATTAAATTTAATCATAATTTCATGTAATGAAACACAATCGTTAACATAATATTTAATAGTTTCATTTTTAAGATTTCAATTTAAAATTCTTTAGAATAATCTAAGTAATCAGTTTTTGAAATATCGAAATATTTAAATTCAAGTAATTAAGCATTGTAATTAAAATTATTTTCATTAACAAATGTATAAGGGAATATAGATTTGTGAGTATTCACTCCAAATGATTGAGCTAGATCTCTTAAAGAATAATTTAACATTTGTAAAGAATCTTTAAATGTAATGATATATCCATTCAATAAAGTTATTGAAACAATTTTATTCTCATGAATAATAGGTTTTACAGTACCAAGATTAGCTAATATTCTTAATAAGAAGTTTGCATCCTAGATTATGAATATAAATTTTATAGTTATCATATCTTCTAATTAAAATTTAATTAATACAATTGAGAATCATACTATCGGAATCTTTAAAATCTGTTAAATAGTATGAAAAACTATTTTCACCGTAAAATCAACTAATACAATAAGGAACATAAATATTATCTTTATTTATTAAATAAATGTTTCAATATCCATAGTAATAAATTTATTCATTATTAAAAATTTAAAAATCAGTTAAATTCATTAGAGTTAAGTTTACAGATGGTTTCTGTAATAGATCTGCAAAATCTATAAATATTAGGGTTCAATTCCCTCTTAACTCTATAATCATTAAAATTTAATTTAATAATAAATTATTATAATTAAAAGAAATCTATTAATTTTATTAAATTAATATTATTAAACATATATATTATAAATTCTCTTAGTTCAATGGTAGAACTGCATTCTTCTAAAGTGTTAATTTTGGTTCGAATCCAAAAGAGAATAAGAATATATTAAACTATTTAAACAAAATTTATATTTCTAAAAATTAAATAGAATAGTTTAACATTTTTCATAATAACTATTTAGATAATTAATTTACAAGTAATGTTTGTACAAATCCTTTAGAATCTATTAATTAGGTTATTAATATAAAAATAAATTATTGTTACAGTATCTTTTACTTTATATTTTTGTTTTTTATTTTGTTTTTTTTTTAACAATTTAATTAAATTATTTATTTTACTTATAAATATTTAAATTATTAATTAAAAATAATTTTAATTAATTTATAAAGTTATGTTGTTAATTTTAATTAACTATAAATCAATATTTATATCTATTTCAATTTTATGAAAATATAATATAAGATTATATTAAAATGATATATTTAAATTATTTTTTTGTTTTTTAATAAATTTAAATAAGAGAATTTAAAGACTAAAGTATAAAATTAAAAAAAAAAATGGATAGTCAAATATAAAATAAAAATATAGATATAAATAAAGATGATAAAATATTTATCTATGAATACAAATAATTTAATTTTAACTCTGTTAAATATAATAATAAATTTATTAGATGTATTATTAGTGATATTACCTATATTATTATCTGTAGCCTTTATGACTATAATAGAAAGAAAACAATTAGCTGCTCATCAAAGAAGAGTAGGTCCTAATACTACAGGATATTATGGTTTATTACAACCTTTTAGTGATGCTCTTAAATTAATAGTTAAAGAAACTGTTATACCTTCTCAATCTAATAAAATATTATTTTATTTAGCGCCTGTGTTTTCTTTAATATTTAGTTTATTAGGATGAGGAATAATTCCTTTTGGACAAGGTTTAACTTTATTTGATTTTACATTAGGGATATTATATACTGTAGCTTTATCTTCCTTAGGAGTATATGGAGTATTATTTGCAGGTTGATCAGCTAATTCTACTTATGCCTTTTTAGGTTCTTTAAGAAGTACTGCAGCTATGATTAGTTATGAATTAATTTTAAGTTCAGCTATATTAATTATAATAATATTAACAGGTTCATTTAATTTTACAACTATAATTGAAAATCAACAAGCTATTTGATATATTATACCATTATTTCCAGTGTTTATATTTTATTTTATTTCTATATTAGCTGAAACATCTCGTACACCTTTTGATTTACAAGAGGCTAAAAACTAATACTAATTGATTTGGCCTCTATAAATATCGCTGTTTGCTGGAACACCCTAAAGCTTTAAGTACTCATCTAATAATAATAATTTAAAAATTAGTTAGTTAAAATCTTAAAGATAATACAATGGACAATCAGCAGGAAACCAACAATATAAATATAAAAATTATAAGACCAGTTATTTAAAATAAAATAAATAAAAATAAAATAAAATAAAATAAAATAAAAATAAATAAAGAAAATAAAAAATTTAAATTTTATTTTCTTAAATAAAACACAATAACTCTTAAAATTAAAAATTGATTAGGATCCTCAGAGACTATACGCGATAATTTCTAATAATTAAATGAAATATGATATAGTCCAACCATTATTGAAAGATAATGGATAAAATATAATATTGAAATTATTATTATTACTTATTTTACTATTTTTAACTTACCAAATTTTCTATGATAAACTTCAATACGATAATTTGTTTTCTATTTTTTATATTCAATGTTTTTATACAATACCTATTAAACCTCTAAAAACTTATAGTGATCTTTCTAATACGAATTTATTAAAGAAAGATTTAAGTAAATTAGGTGGGGTTTATGGTTTAATACATATTAAATCTTCTAAACAATATATTGGTTCTAGTTCAAATTTATATACTAGAATAATGAATCATATAAAAGGTAGATATTCCAACTTAAGATTACAAAGATCTATAAAAAAATATGAATTAAAAAATTTTAATTTAATAATATACTATTTTCACACAGATCCTACAGTATTATTAACAGAGATTGAAACTATTGTAATATCTGCTTTCCCTTTTTCTTCTCTATTTAATTTTAAAAAAAAAGGCTAATTCAATGTTAGGGTATAAGCATAAAAACAAAAAAAGCAAGAGAAAAAATGAAATCAAGATTTGTAAATAAAATTAATCATTCTATGTTTGGTAAAACTCATAATAAAATAAGTTTAAGTTTAATAAGTAAACCTGGTAAATTAAACCCTATATTCGGTAAAACTCATAGCGGAAATATCAAAAATTTAATGTCAATTAAAAAGAGTATTAGACCATTAGGTTTATATGATAAAAATTATAATATAATTGAAAAATACTCTAATCAAATTGAATTAGCAAATAAGTTTAATGTACATAAAACAACTATTTCTAGATACATTAAATCAGGTAAACTTTTTAAAGGTAAATTTTATATTAGAGGAAGAAATAATTAATAAAAACAAAAAAAAAAATAAGTAAAATAAGAAAATAAATAATTAAACTAATATATTATATTAATTCGATATGTTTATTTATCGAATTAACTTAAGAATGATGGAATCTGAATTAGTAGCTGGTTTCTTTACTGAACATTCTAGTGTACCTTTTGTTTTCTTTTTCTTAGCTGAATATGCTTCAATAGTTTTATTTAGTTGTATTACTTCTATTTTATTTTTAGGAGGATATCATATACCTGAATTATTTATTAATGATTCTTTAATTAATTTACAATCTATCATACTTGGATTAAAAACATGTTTATTTTGTTTTATGTTTGTATGATTTAGAGCTACTTTACCTAGAATGAGATATGATGCTTTAATTGAATTATGTTGATTAAATTTATTACCTGTTTGTGTAGCTTTTATTATTTTAGTACCTAGTATTTTAATAGCATTTGATATATCACCTTATTAAATATAAAATTATTTTTATTGAATAAATAAATAATTATTTATAATTTAGAATAATTTTTTAATAAATAAAATATATTTATATATTTAAAGTTTTTTATAATATATATAAATATATAAAATTAATTTTATTCTCTCACCCCCTTAAATAAATAATGGACAATAACTTTCAAACTCTAAATTTAAAATGATTCTGTTTAATTTAAAAAAATTAAATTGACGATAGTTTTAAAAAATAAAAATAATTAAAAGAGATACAAAAAATTGCAATTAAAGCATATAAAATAAAACAATAACACAAAATTATTGTTTAATTATCATAAGAATTTAATTTTGGTTCCGATTGAACGTTGTTCAGTAGTTTAAGACATGCAAATCATTATTATTTAAAAATTTTTTTAAGATAATAAGGTGTAAAGGTGAGGATAGTAAATAAGTTACTTTATAATTTCCATAAATAGGAAATAAATATAATTAAAAAATTTTAATTTATATTAAAGGAATTATTCTGTTATAAAATACTATTTACTTTGATTAGGTAGTTGGTAGGGTAAATGCCTACCAAGCCGACGATCAATAGCTATGTTTGAGAGAACAGATGGCCACATTGGGAATGAAATCTCCCAAGTAGTATAATGCTACCAGCAGTCAAGAATATTAGTCAATGCTCGAAAGAGTGAACTAGCTAACTGAAATCAATTATAATAATTGATAACATAAGGGAAAATAATGATATTACCTTATTATTAGTGTCGTCCAAAACTGGTGCCAGAAGACTCGGTAAGGCCAGAGACACAAACGTTAATCGTCTTAATCAGGCGTAAAGGGTTTGTAGGCGGCTTTAAAATTTACTTATAAAAATAAATAATAAGTAAAGAATAAAAGCTAGAATCAAATAGAGGATATATTAAAGAATGCTTAGAGTAAGTCTGATATCTTGAAATACTAAGTAGAATATTAAAGGCGAAAGCTTTTTTCCATTAATGATTGACGCTCAGAAACGAAGGTGAGGATAGGAAATAGGATTAGATACCCAGATACCCCTCTCTGTCAACGATGAATGGTAGTTATTAGTAAAAAAAATTATTAATGGCAATGTTAACACGATAACCATTCCGCCTTGTGAGTACAACTGCAAAGTTGAAAACAAAAAAATTAGTCGGTTTCGGAGCAAACGAAGTGAAGCATGTTATTTAATACGATAATCCGCGTAAAACCTTACCAGTTCTTGAATAAAAACTTATATAAAGGAATGTTTTAAATTTAAAAATATACAAATAATTTTAAATAGTAAATAAAAACATTTAATACAGGTGTTGCATGGCTGTCTTCAGTCCGTATCGTGAGAACTGAGGTTAATTCCATTAACGGACGAAATCCCTGTTGTTAATTAAAAATATTTTATTTTATTACATACTTAACAATTTATGATTCTTATAAAGTATCGTTTGGGGCTAAGACAAGTCTTTATGGCCCTTATGAACTGGGCTATAGACGTGCCACAAAAACTTTTACAAAGTGAAGCAAAACTTTTTCTTAAAATGAATTATATATTTATTTTATTATTAAAGATAATATTATATTTAATGTAAAATAAATAATCGAAAGATTAAATAATGCATTTATTTTTAATTTTATAAAATACAAATTAAATTTGGAAAGTAGGAATAGCTAATCATTAAAAAAAGTTAAAATATAAATTTAGACGGATTGTTCTCTGCAATTCGGGAACATGAAGAAGGAATTTCGAGTAATCGTTGATAATAAGCGCAACGGTGAAATTAGCATCCGTGATGAACTAACTGTCTGTCGCTGGGAAGAAGCTTATATTGATGGAAATAAAAATGTTATTATCATTTTTCATAGTTAATTTTAAATTTATATTTTCTAAATTTAAATAGTTATTTATTGAAAATAATATAACGGCTATGTAAAACTAATTAGTTTTTATTAATTCAATTGAGTAACATCTCAAAAGTCATAGCATGGTAGCCGTACTGGAAAGTGCTGCTGGAAAATAAATAAAATTTACCCCCTTTTAAATATATAAATTAGTAAGAGATTAGTTGAGTGGTTTAACAGCATATTTACACTATGCAGACAGAGTTTCGATTACTCTATCTCTTATTTATAATTATTATATTATTTAAATAATAATGTCTTTATAATTAATAAATTTTATATTTAACAAATATATTCTTAATTTAAATTATTTAACATATTTTTATATTATTTATATTTAAATTGATAGATTTAACATATATTTTGTTATTTAGAATTTTTAATCTAAACATTTATTAATTTGCGAGTGTGCCGAAATTTGGTAGCCGGGTAAATCTTAGGAATTTATGATGTTAATAATCGTAAGAGTTCAAGTCTCTTTACTCGTATATACAAATTTTTTTTTTCAACAAAAATTATAACTTAAATAAAATATATTTAAAAAATTTCTCTAAATTAAATAAAATAAAATTAGTTAAGAAGAGATCAATAAATAAAATATCTTAATTTATTTATTTAAGAGGGAGTTTTAATTAGTTGAATATTATATCCTTTTTATATTATTTCGAAAAATCTAAAGTTTGATACAAATTTCAAATCTGTAACATCTTTAGCTAAATTGGAAAAGCGTTTGCCTTCGAAGCAATAGTATATTGGTTCAAATCCAATAAGATGTAATACCAACAATTAAAACCAAATTTTTTAAATATATTTTATTTAAGTAAATTATGATTGACAAAAAATAATAAAAAATATTAACATTTATAAATAAAGTAATGATGTTTATTAGTATCATGATTCTTATAGTGGCAATAGCCCTACCTTCAATAAATATTTCACCAAATTTATATTTAAGAATATCTTCTTTATTATTACTTTATACTGGAGCATTAACTTTAAATGCTTTTTATATTCAGTCAATTGGATCAGGTATAGGTATATATAGTGGTTTATTTCAAATTACTTTATTCACACAATTATTTGATATAGTTATAATATTAACAGGTTCTGTAATATTAATAGCTTGACCTTTAATAAATCATAAATTTATAGATAATAATTTAAATTTAAATGAAGAAAGTCATAAAATATTATCAATTAATAATTATAGAATAAAATATTCAATTATAGTATTAATATCAACTTTAGGTTCTTTATTATTAATATCTTCTTCAAATTTAATAACTTTATATTTAAGTTTAGAATTACAATCTTTTGGAGTATATATTTTAGCTTCTTTATATAGACATTCAGAATTAGCAATATCTGCTGGATTAAAATATTTTTTATTAGGTAGTTTAGCTTCTTGTATAATATTATTAGGTTGTGGTTTAATATATTCTTTCACAGGATTAACTAATTTAGATTCTATATATAGTATGATTTCAGTAATTGATAATAATAATATATTATTAGGTTTTAGTTTAGGTTTAATATTAATTTTTATAGGATTATTATTTAAAATAGCATCAGCACCTTTACATAATTGAGCACCAGATGTATATGCAGATAGTGCTACAATTATAACTACATGATTAACTATTATGCCTAAAATATCTATTTTTTTAGTTTTATTTGAAATACAAACTCATATTAATTTAATAGAAAATATTAATATAATATTAGAATTAAATCCTTTAAATAATATAATAAATAATAATACTTTAAGTTTTAATAATAGTTATTTATGAAGTAAAAATTTATTATTAATAAGTTCTTTATTATCATTATTAATAGGAACAATATTAGGTTTAGCTCAAACTAAAATAAAAAGATTGTTAGCTTACAGTACTATTTCACATGTAGGATTTATTTTATTAGCTTTAGCTATTAATTCTGAACAATCTATAGAAGCTTTAATATTTTATATTATACAATATACTATTACAAATTTAAATACTTTTTTAATAATAATATTATTTGGATATATTATAAAAAATTCATTTAGAGATTTAGTACAAAGTATAATGGTAGAAGATGAAATAGGAACAGAAAATGATATTAATTTGATTTCAGAATTAAAAGGTCAATTTTTCTTAAATCCTGTATTATCAATAACTTTAACCATTTGTTTATTTAGTATGGCTGGAATACCTCCTTTAATAGGATTTTTCTCTAAACAGTTTGTATTATATTCAGCAATTAAAAATGGATATTACTTTATGTCTATAATAGCTATTATTGTAAGTATTATAAGTGCTTCTTATTATTTAAAAATAATAAAAATATTATTTACAGTAGAAGAAAATACATCTGAATATAGTGATAAAGAATTAAAAATAATGAATAATTTAAATTATAATTCCGAAATAGAAATAAGTAGTACTAACAGTTTTATAATATCTACTTTAACATTATCTATTTTATTATTTGTTCTTAAACCATCAATTTTATTAAATAGTACAACAATACTTTCTTTATCTTTATTTAATTTTTAATGAATAATTTATTAATGTTATTTATTTTTGTTCCTATCTTAGCTTTAGTTTTATTATTTTTAAATTTTCTATTTTCAACTCATAGACCAGATGAATCTAAAATATCTGCTTATGAATGTGGATATTCAGCTATTAGAAAACAAAATAGAACTGATTTTCAAATTCAATTTTATGTAGTTGCTATGTTATTTTTAATCTTTGATTTAGAAATATTATTATTATTCCCTATAGCTGTAACTTTATATAAAGTAAGTACTTTTGGGTTTAGTATAGCTTTAATTTTCTTTATAGTATTAACTATAGGCTTTATCTTAGAAATTGGTTCTGGAGCTATATCTATAGCTAAAACTACACAAACTAAAGTTAATACATAATTTTATTTTTAACTAATAAAATATTAATCTATCTATATTTAGTAATAAATTTACCCCCCTTTTTTTATACATCTATATATTTTTTTCTTTATATATAAAATAATAAATACTTTATAATATAGTATTGATAAAGTAAAATTATTTATTTAACTTTGTAATTGTAAAGTATTAACAATATTTTTATCAGATATTGTTTTAATTTTAATAATTATATTTTCATTGAGATTAATAAAATAAAATAAAATAAAATAAAATAAAATAAAATAAAATAAAATAAAATAAAATAAAATAAAATAAAATAAAATAAAATAAATTGAAGAGGCAAATAAAGGAAATAATCTAATAAATCTTAACAATTAAAATAAAAATTTGAAAAATCAATAATATATTAAGGAGAGGCAAATAGTAAATGTTAAATTATTTTAAATAAATTATTTATTAATCATTAATAAATAATTCATAACATAAAATAACATAATTAATCATTAATAATAAAATAATTTAATTAATCCTCTTAAATTAATTAAGAATATTAAAATTTTCATAATACATTTTAATCTCAAAATAATATATCTTTTGATCAAAGTGTTTAATTTAACATAAGCCACAATAGAAAAAACCTTATGCCTATCCTAATAGTGTGTCTTTATTAATTTATTAATTTATTAATTTATTAATTTATTAATTTATTAATTTATTAATTTATTAATTTATTAATTTATTAATTTAATTTTCTAAATAAAATAAGATTAATATGCTTTTTCATATTTAGATTAATAAATTAAAGTTCTAATTTAAACAGAATTATACAGATTAAATAGTTTAATTTTAATGAAAAATATTCATATAAATTTAATACATATTTAAAAGGATATATAAATTAAAGGGAGGGGGGGAAATCTGATAATTGGTAATCAGTTGTATTTGCATTACAAATATGATAGTTCGAGTCTATCTTTCTCCATAAATTTATTTTTAATTAAAAAAAAAAAAAAAAAATAATTATAAGCCTCGATTGCTTAGTGGTCAAAGCGCTATTCTGAAGATATAGAAATGTGAGTTCAATTCTCTCTCGGGGCAAATAATATATGAATTAAATAATTTATTATGTTTTAAGCCGGAATAGTTTAATTGGTAAAACGAATTCCTTGTAAGACTTTGATATTGGTTCGATTCCAGTTTTTGGCAAAAATTAATTTTATTAAAAAATAGTTAAAAACAAAATTAATATGAGTTGTAGTTTAATTTGGAAAAACATCATTTTTTGGTAATGAATAATATCAGTTCGAATCTGGTCAACTCAGTAAATTCTTTTTATTTAATATTTATAAGGAAGCAGAACTTGAGTGGTTGAGTGTCTCCCTTTTAAGGAGAAAGTCCTGGTTCAAGTCCAGGTGCTTTCAGTTCTTAATATAAATTTTATATAATAAATATATAAACATAAATATTAAGAATTCATAATTAAAATTTATAATGTTAAAACAGATAAATATTTTATTTTAATATTAAGGGCAGGTGATCCGATTGGTAATGGTGATTCTCTGTAAAAGAATTGGTTAACGCCGTAAAAGGTTCGATTCCTTTACTGCTCAAATATTAAAACACACAAAAATGGTAGATGACAAATTGGTCAGTCGCTCCTTTTGGGTAGGAGACATAAAGCATGTTCGAATCGTGCCTATCATATTCAGGTGTTATGGCAGAGAGGTCATTGCGGAGTACTGTTAATACTTTTTTCATAGGTTCGATTCCTATTAACACCTTTAGTTTTAATTATTTTTATTAGATTACCTTAAATCTAATTATAATTAGATTTTATAATTTAATTAATTATTTAATAATAAAGAAAGTTAAAAAACAAAACAAAAAAAATTTTTTTTAAATAATATAATCTATTAAAAATATATAAATAAAAGAGTAATAAAATAACGAACATGTTGAAATTGGTAAACAATCTCTTCTTAAGCAGGAGTGGAAGTAATTCCTTAAGAGTTCAAGTCTCTTTGTTCGTATTTTTTTTATAACAATAGTGTACAATATAATCTAAATAATAGATTATATTTAGACAGTTTAGTGTAACGGTTTGCACACTAATCTCATTAGTTAGTAGAAGGGTTCGATTCCCATTCTGTCTTTGTTAATAATTACTTGTTTAGAATTTTAAATATTTAAAATTTTAACTTAAATTTTTTAATTTAAATTTATAAAATTAAAATTTTATACTTTTTTTTTTAACAATTTATTTAATAGTTTATTAAGTGAATAATTATCTATTTGAAGAGAAAGTTTAAATACAAATATTAAAATTGAGTCAAAATCAAATTTAGAAAACATTTTTTTTTGTTTTGTTTTTTATTTTATTATATTAACATGTGTTATTTTATGATAAATATTAAATTATTTAAACCTTTAAACTGTATTAATTTTATGTATGAATGAGATATAATTTAATTAATATTTATTTAATATCTTCATTTAATAGATAAATCTTTTATAATTAATAATATAAAATTTTATAGTTTAATTAATAATAATAAGGTCTTTTAGTATAATTGGTCGTACAGCCACCCTTCAAGTTGCTAGTGCCAGTTCGAGTCTGGTAAAGACTAATTTTCTTTATATTCTTATTTTAACTTTAAATTTCTAATAATCAATAGAAAAAGGTTAAAATTAAAAAAAAAATTTTTTAAAAGTTACAAAAATCTTATATTTTTGTTAAATTATATTATAAATATCTTAATTCAAATAAATAAACAAAATTTAAATTAATTTAAAATCTATATAGATTTTAGATTAAAAATTCAAACTTACATAATTAAAAATTTTATAAAATTTTTTATAATTGTTATGAATTGTTATAGAAAATATAAAAATTCTTACTAATTATAGAAAATAAAAATATTTTTTAAATGTTAAGAAATTTAAGTCTAGTTATAAATTCTCCATTAGAACAATTTGAAGTAAGTAGTTTAATAAGTGTAATAGCTCCTATATTTGGTTATATAAATATAACTTTAAGTAATTTAGGTTTGTATTCTATATTAATTTTATTTATAATATTAAGTTTACATATAATAAGTAATAATGAAAATAAAATTTTACCCTCAAAATGAAGTATAGCCATAGAAAGTATATTTATAACAATTAATACAATGGTAAGAGAACAATTAGGTAAAGAAATTTATTTACCTTTTATTTATTCCTTATTTTTCTTTATATTAATAAGTAATTTAATAGGTAATATACCTTATTCATATACAATTACAACATCTGTAATAGTAACTATTGGATTATCATTTACTATTTTAACAGGTGTGACTATACTTGGATTATATATTCATAAATTACAATTTTTCTCATATTTTGTTCCATCTGGAACTCCTTTAGCATTAGTTCCATTATTAGTTTTAATTGAAACTGTTTCTTATTTAGCTAGAGCTTTATCTTTAGGTATAAGATTATTTGCTAATATGGTAGCTGGTCATTCTTTATTAAAAATATTATCTACTTTCTTATATCAAATGTTTAATAGTAGTTTTATAATAGCTATATTCACTTTAATTCCTTTTGCATTCTTTTTAGCATTATGTGGATTAGAAGTAGCTGTATCTATAATTCAAGCTTATGTATTTGTATTATTAGTAATATCTTATATTAAAGATGCTATATATTTACATTAATTATATTAATTATAAATTAATTATTAAAAGTAATAATGAAAAGAATTATTACTCAAAATAATACGGTCATTATTTTTATGTATTAAAAATAATACGGTTCTTACGGTCATTATTTTTATGTATTAAAAATAATACGGTTCTTCTTTTCTTTATAAACGGTCAATCTTTATTGAAAATTTATTAAAAATTTTACCCCCTATTAATTATAAATTAATTATTAAATTAAATTAAAGGAATGGAATAGTTTACATTGGAAAGTTAAAACGATTGCTAATTGTTCGGGTAATCCCTTAGGTGTTCGAATCACCTCTATTCCGCAAAAATTATATTTATTAATTTTGTTTTATTGTTTTTGATACTTTTTATTTTTTATACTGATCAAAAACAGAGGAGTAAAAAAGAAAAAAAATCGTAACTATATGGATTGACGACTTTATTCAACAAATGCTAAAGAAATTGGAACTCTTTACTTAGTTTTTGCAATATTTGCAGGAATGATAGCTACAGGATTTTCAGTTTTAATTAGATTAGAGTTATCTTCTCCAGGTGTACAATTTTTACAAGGAGATCACCAATTATTTAATGTAATAATAACTGCTCATGGATTATTAATGTTATTTTTTATGGTTATGCCAGCATTAATTGGAGGTTTTGGTAATTATTTTTTACCTATTCATATAGGAGCTCCAGATATGGCAAACAAAAAGGAGGTCCTTGAGTTTAATAGAAAATATAATAGTGATAATTATAAAGATAATAAATTTAAAGAATATTTAGCTGGTCTATTTGAAGGTGATGGACACATTTGAATTCAAAAAGAAAATCAAAAAAAGAAACATAATCCAAGATTTTGTATAACATTTAATCTTAAAAATGAACCATTAGCTAAAAAATTATTAGAATTAATAGGGTCAGGATTTATAAGATATAAAATACAAGATAATGCTTGTGTATTAACTGTTTCTCCTGTTATAGGTTTAAAAAAATTAGTTCATTTAATAAATGGCGAATTAAGAACTCCTAAAATACATCAACTTCATAAATTAATAAATTGATTAAATAAAAATCATAATACAAATTTTACTAAATTACCATTGAAAGATAGTTCATTATTTGAAGATGGATGATTAAGTGGATTTATAGATTCAGATGGTAGTTTTTCTGTTCAACATACTAAATTAGAAAACAATGCAAAAAAAAGAAAAATATCTTGCAGATTAAGAATTGAACAAAGAATGTTAGATCCAATAACTAATGAAAGTTATTTTAAAGTTTTAACAGATATATCAAATTTCCTTAATTGTTCATTATTAATTAGAAAACAAAAATCAACTGGTAATGAATATTATACTTTAACAGCTTCAAGTAAATTATCTTTAGAAATTATAGTAAATTATTTAGAAAAATATCCATTATTTTCAAGTAAACATTTAGATTATAAAGATTGAAAAAAAATAGTACTATTAATATTTGAAGATAAACATTATACAGAAGAAGGTATAAATAAAACAGATTCTGTAAAAAATAGTATGAATAGACAAAGAATTAAATTTAATTGAGATCATTTAAATATATTATCTTTTTAAAATTACATTATATTAAACTCTAAACTGGAAATGCCGTTAAGAAGTGTAAACTTTTTAATTATTACTTCGCTATATGCATGGAATCTCTCGATTTTGGAATTAATTTTCCAGTTAACAGATACATAGACACCTAATTGAAGTTTTAAACTTATAAAGTTGTATTTTCAACTGAATTAGTCGTAAAACTTATGTATACATGGGAGGAATATGCAGGAAACCAACAAAATAAAAAATAAACACAATACAAAACAAATAATTTTTAATAAATTTTCTTAAAATTTATTAAAAATAAAAATTATAATATATATAAAAGAGGAGAAAAGATATTTTTATAACGATAGTGTATAACTTCTAACAAAAATAAGAACAATAAAAATAAGATTAAAAATAAGAACAATGCAACCCGAATATGTTTATACAAAAAATGTTTTTTAGACACTATCAATTATCCTTAAAAAACAAAAATGTTTTTCAAAATTTTATGAATATTTTATTTATTAATCTATAGTTTAATTATAATTTGTTTATTAAGTATAAGTTTGTCTTTTTTTATTAAATCTATTAGAATTCATCCTTATTTTTACCATTATATGAATGTTCAAATAAATTCAGAAAGTAATATAATTACTATTAAACCAACTCAAAATACAAGAGTAATGACAAATTTTGATGAAGTAGATTTTAAATTTGAATTTAATTTACCAAACGAATAAATTAAGGCAATAAATGAATTATTGGGTACAGATGTTACTAATAATGTAATAACTGGTACAAATGCAGATTATATAATAAATACATACATAATTCCTATTATCCAATCAAATAATATTGATCCATTAATTCATGATTTGTTTATTAAATTTCTTAGTTAATATTCAATATATTTTTTTATAATTTTTATTTTTAATAAATTTAACCCCTTAATTCATTTTAAGTATTTAATTACGTATTTTGAGAATAGAGTGTATAATATATATTTATACACATTTTCTAATTTTTATTTCACAATTAAACTAAAATTATTGTGAAATTTATTTGTTATGTATTGTGTTTTAATTTTTCTATTATTTTAAGTAGGATCCTCAGAGACTACACGCGAGGCTCATATTTAAAAATATGATGAAGACATAGTCCGTTTAAGTAAGAAATTACTTAAGATCAAGATTTCCACGATTAAATAATATAAGTTTTTGATTATTACCTCCTTCATTAATTTTATTATTACTTAGTGCATTAGTAGAAAATGGAGCAGGAACTGGATGAACAATTTATCCACCTTTATCAGGAATACAATCTCATTCTGGTGGTTCAGTTGATTTAGCTATTTTTAGTTTACATTTAACAGGTGTATCTTCATTATTAGGAGCTATTAATTTTATTACTACAGTATTAAATATGAGAACTAATGGTATGAGTTTACACAAATTATCATTATTTGTTTGAAGTATTTTTGTAACTGCTATATTATTATTATTAGCTTTACCTGTTTTAGCTGGTAAATAAATTTATTATACTGCCAGCTTTAAATTCGGCTATATGCTGGGAACTGTTTCATCTAATAAATTTAAATGACACACAATCAGCAGGAAACTTATTAGATTTTAATTTTTTTTTTAAGGATCCTCAGAGACTACACGCCGTAATTAATCTGTTGTAATATTTTACCTATTACTCAAGTAAATAATCTAAAATATAAAGATTTATCTAATTTAAAATTTAATTCTTATTTAACT
>Ga0307478_10000639_pt1 | contig 34569 bp, 32 predicted proteins | sample atmos_gasesECM4C_2_FD_203713 | JGI IMG/M metagenome (GOLD analysis project Ga0307478, IMG submission 203713) | Hardwood forest soil microbial communities from Morgan-Monroe State Forest, Indiana, United States - atmos_gasesECM4C_05 | ecosystem: Environmental > Terrestrial > Soil > Temperate...
GCTGGCCAGCGCGCCTTGATCCAGCTCGAGTCACGCGGCGTCACGAGGGCGTCGATGACCGAGTTCCAACTCGGGTTTGCGCCGGCGGGGCAGCGGAAAGACAACCTGGTCCGGTTTCTGCGTAAGCACGGAGTCTCGGACGGCGAGCTGCTCGAAGCGGGCCTGGCCATCAAGAGCCCCCACCCTGCCCTCCCCCGCGAGCGGGGGAGGGATGAAGCGGGGGAGGAGTTGTGGGACCGGTTCCGGCAACGGATCATGATCCCGATCCACGACGAGCACGGCGAGCTGGTCGCCTTTGGCGGCCGGGTGATCGACGACACCGCCCAGCCGAAGTACCTGAATACCTCCCAGACGGCCCTCTACGACAAGGGCCGGACGCTCTTCAACCTGCATCGCGCCCGCAAATCGATCCACGAGATGAAGCACGCCGTCCTGATGGAGGGCTACTTCGACGCCATCACCGCCTGGCAGGCGAACGTGACCAACGTCGTGGCCACATCCGGGACTGCCCTGAGCGACCACCAGGTCCGGCTCCTGAAGCGGGAAACCCAGGAATTGGTGCTAGCGTTCGACCGGGACGACGCCGGACTGAACGCCACCCAGCGCGCTATCGAGCTGGCTTCGAAATCCGGCATATATATAAAGGTTGTGCGGGTGCCCCAGGGCAAGGACCCGGACGACTACCTGCGGGCCAATCCGGACGGTTGGGCGACCCTGCGGGAGCACGCGCTACCGGAATGGGAGTACCTGCTCCGCCAGGTGCTCGGCACCCTTGATCTCACCGACGCCAGCGACCGCCGGCGGGGTGCTGAATTAGTGATCCCGGTGCTGGCGAAGATCCCGGAGGCGTCCGTGCTGGAAATCTATGCCCAGCAGGCGGCAGGATGGCTGCGAATTGAGCCCGCCGCCGTGCTTCGCGATATTCAGGTGTTGAAGTCTGGCAAGAGCCCCCACCCTGGCCCTCCCCCGCGAGCGGGGGAGGGGAATGGGTTCAGGGGAGCGACCTTTGCCTCAAAGGCCCCCAGCCTGCCCTCCCCCGCAAGCGGGGGAGGGGAATTCTTAGCAGGGGCAGGGGGTGCCAAGGACGAGGGGTATCTACTCGGGCTGTTGATCGAGCGGCCGGACCTCGTGCCGGAGGTGGCCAGCGCCTTGCGGGAGGTCAATTTCTCTTCTGCGGCCTACGAGCAGGTCTTCGCTAGGCTGCAACAGATGATTGAAGGAGATGCAACGGCCCGGCCCACCGACCGGCTGTCCGAGTTCACGCCCGAGGAGCAAGGGCTGATTTCGGCGGTCGCCATGACCCGCTACCCCGAGCTGGACAGCGGTTCCGAGGCGGCGCTGCGCCAGTCACTGGAACAATCCCTGCAAACACTTAAAATAAACGCCTCCCAACGACGGTTGAAAGCCTTAGTGGCTGAGATGCGTGCCGTGCGTGCGTCGGGGGATGAATCTCGGCTCGTTGCTCTTATGCAGGAGAATGACCGCTTGGCCCGTGAGTTGGACACGCTGAAGGCGGTGAGATATGGCTCGGGTTAACGTCAAAGACGCCCCCGCGCCCAAGAAAGTCCCGACGCCCGGCGGCAAGCTGAAGCGCGCCGAAGACCCGATGGTTCTGGCGGCCGAAGCCCTGATCGTCAAAGGCAAGGAACAGGGATTTCTCAGCCCGGACGACATCCTCGCGGGCTTTCCCGACGTCGAGCTCGACCCCGACCAGCTATTCCGGATCTTCAACGTGTTCCGGGACATGGGTATCGAGGTCTCGGACGGGGAGAAGGACTTCGAGGAAGTCGTCGAGATCGACGATGACCTGATTGCCACCATCGAAGCGATGGACTCGGTGTCGCTGGACGACCCGGTCCGGATGTATCTGAAGGAAATCGGGCGCGTCGCCCTACTCAAGGCGGAGCAGGAGGTGACGCTGGCCAAGGCGATCGAGGCCGGCGACGACGACGCCAAGCACAAGCTGACCGAGGCCAACCTGCGGCTGGTGGTCTCGATCGCCAAGAAGTACATCGGCCGCGGCATGTCCTTCCTCGACCTGATCCAGGAAGGCAACATGGGCCTGATCCGGGCGGTCGAGAAGTTCGACTACCACAAGGGCTACAAGTTCTCGACCTATGCGACCTGGTGGATCCGGCAGGCGATCACGCGCGCGATCGCCGACCAGGCGCGCACCATCCGCATCCCGGTGCACATGGTCGAGACCATCAACAAGCTGGTCCGGGTGTCCCGCCGTTTGCTGCAGGAGCTCGGTCGCGAGCCTACCGACCAGGAGATCGGCGACGAGATGGGGATCTCGGCCGAGAAGGTGAGGGAGATCGTGAAGGTCTCGCAGGATCCGGTCTCGCTCGAAACCCCGATCGGAGAAGAGGAAGACTCGCACCTTGGCGACTTCGTCGAGGACAAGGACGCCACGTCGCCGTCCGACGCCGCGTCGTTGACAATGCTGCGCACGGAGGTGGAAGACATCCTCGACACGCTGACGCCGCGCGAACGGCGCGTGCTGCAGCTGCGATTTGGCTTGATCGACGGACATCAGCGGACGCTGGAAGAGGTGGGGAAGAGGTTCGGTGTTACCCGGGAGCGCATCCGCCAGATCGAGGCGAAGGCGCTGCGCAAGCTACGGCATCCAAGCCGAAGCAAGAAGCTGAAAGACTACCTCGAGTAGGGCCGTGAGGCGCTGATGCCGCTCGTGACGATTTTCAACCTGAGAAAGGAAGATCGGCTGTCGGAAATTGAGGAGGCGGTAAGGAAGGCATTGACGAGCATGCCTCCGCTCGAAATCCGTGACAATGCAGTCGACGTTATCCCCATCGTTGCGCCTGACAGCTTTCCTGGAACGGTCGCACGAATCAACGTTGACCTCTGGGAAAAGAAGGGGCGCACCAAAGAGGCCTTGCAGGAGCTTGCCACGAGAGTCGCCGAGGCTTTCAAAGGTGTGGCTGGACCGGGACGAATGGTGAAGGTCGTTATCAAGCCGTACGACATAGATCGGAGCGGCTGGGTGTCGCTCTAGCGTCGTCGCGGCTCCGTCACCGCTTGGTAGCTCGTTGAGCGTTGTCCTGCAGAGCGCGATGCCGCTTAGTTATGGGTGGGAGGAGTGCCACTCATGTGGTTGTTTCGTCGGCTCGTCCTTTGGGCGGCGGTTGGCGGGTTCCTCTTGTGGATCACGTCGCTGCTGCTGGGGTCGCCGACTACCCCGGGATCCATATCACAGCCGCCAGTTGCCCTGGCACCGTCCCAATCATCAACGCCATCGATACCGGGACGGGCAGGCACGCCAACCGCAAAGCCCACCGGTGCCGCGCATGCGACGCCGACGCCAACGCGGGTCACTAACCCTACCCCGAGACCCGCCACCACAGCAACTCCGGTCGTCACGCCGCGACCCACACCCGCACCGACGCCTGTCTCAACACCAACGCCGACTCCCACCGCAACCCCGGCTCCAACGCCAGCGCCGGCTCCAACGGCAACGCCGGCTCCAGCGATGCCAGCCTTCAGCCACGTTTTCGTCATCGTGATGGAGAACGAGGAGTCCACCAGCCTCATCGGGAACGGCTCTGCGCCTTACATCAATAGCCTGGCCAACAGCTACGGGTTGGCGACGCAGTACTACGCCGTGAGCCATCCGAGCCTACCGAACTACCTCGCGCTGACGGCGGGGAGCACCTTCGGCATCAACAGCGACTGCACGACCTGTTGGGTCAACGCCACCAACGTGGCCGACCAGATTGAGGCCAGCGGCCGGAGCTGGAAGGCCTATCTGGAGGGCATGCCATCGGCCTGCTTCGTGGGCGATGCCTATCCCTATATGCAGAAGCACAACCCTTGGATCTACTACAACGACATCCGAACCAATGCGGCCCGATGCAACGCCCATGTTGTTCCGTTCAGCCAATTGGGCACGGATCTAGTGGGCGGATCAGTCCCCAACTACGTTTGGATCACACCCAACATGTGCAACGACATGCACGACTGTTCCATCGCAACTGGCGACAACTGGTTGAAGCAGCAGGTCCCTGCCATCCTGAACTCAGCTGCCTATCGAACCGGCGGCGTGCTATTCATCACGTGGGATGAGGGAAGCACCAATGCCGGCTGCTGCACGAATGCCGCCGGTGGACGAGTCGCCACCGTGGTGATCTCACCGCTGGGACGCACAGGATTTCAATCCAGCGTGCCCGAGACCCACTACAGCCTGTTGAGGACGATCGAAGATTCCTGGAATCTGCCCCGTCTTGCTGGCGCCGCGTGCTCCTGCACTGCGCAGATGCGCGAATACTTCCGCTGATATCGCCCTTCATCGTCGATAGTAGGTGCTGTATAATGCGCTGTATATGGCGGCAAGACGTACTCAGATCTACCTCACAGGCGAGCAGCGAAAACGGCTGGATGAGCGACGGCGCCGCGAACGGCGCAGCCTGGCTGAACTCGTCCGCGAGGCACTCGATGCGTACCTGGCCGATCGATCGACTGATCCAGCTAGTGCCTTGAACGAAACCTTCGGGAAGCTTCCCAAGCTCGAGGTGCCCAGCCGCGACGAGTGGGATCGTGCCTGACCTGCTGGTCGATACCGATGTCTTCGTCGACCATCTCCGCGGAGCTCGGCGGATGCAGCCGGGCCGCGAGCGGATCCTCTACTCGGTGGTGACGCGCTGCGAGCTCTTTGCCGGCCACGAGATGGAGGAGGAAACGGTGCAGCGGCTGCTCGAGCCATTCGAGGAGCTCCAAGTCGACCGCCCGGTTGCGGAGCGCGCGGGTCGCCTGCGCCGGGCCGGCGGCCTTCGAACGCCGGACGCACTGATTGCTGCCACGGCCCTCGAACACCAACTCGTGCTGGTCACCCGGAACGCGCGCGACTTCCGGCCAGCACGCGGCCTCATACTGCGGCCCTCGATCTAAGAGGGGGGCCGATGTGCCTCGCGTTACCTTTCAGGCGGCTGCGCGCTTTCACCGATAGACGCAGCGGCCGCCACCCGGGAACGGCCGCCCGTTGACCCGAAAACTGAAGGAGGCATGAAATGCCCAAACTCGTTCGCCTTGCGTTCGTCGTCCCGACGCTCGCCATCCTGGCGTTCGCCTCAGCCACCGTGGCCTTCGCCGATAACGGCGTGAACGTCAGCATCGATCCGGCGGCGACATTGACCGCGAAGGTCGAGGTCGTGGTCACGGTCACGGCGTCATGTCCCAGCGGCTGGTACACCATGAACAATAGCGTCAGCATCGAACAAGCAAGCGGCAAGTCGATTGCTCGTGGCACCGGGTTCATGGCCGGGATCCAGTGCACCGGCACCGATCAGGTCATCCCGGTCACGATTCTGGCCGATCCGCTGGGCCCACCCTTCAAGAAGGGGGCGGCGATCGTGAGCGCCAGCTTGAGCGCGTTCAACTACAGCGGGACCTTCACTGGGGGGTCGGCGACGGCTAACACCGAGGTCAAGATCCACTAGCCGGCTCACCAGCCCATGCTCCCTCCCCCCTTTTGGGGGGAGGGTTTGTCGCGGCCCGCCCACCCTCGCCCCCTCCGGCGCAAGCGGGGGAGAGACACGTATCATGTCGGGCTAGGAGGCGGAGCCGGCGATGTCCCGTATTGGGGGTTTGGAACGTACACGCTTGCCCGATTTCTCGATCGGGGCCACGGTCCTCGTGGTTGCTATCGCGTTGCCCTTTTTCGTATTCACCCGGATGGAGCACGCCCATCGAACCCCGGCCCAGCGGCCGCCGGCCGCGGCGGCATCTGCGCAGGTGCGGGCCGTAACCACCACCCCGGATCCGACCGCGCCGGTCCTGTCGGCGCCACCCCAGGCGGCGTCCAAGGCGACTGCATCAGGTCGACCGTCCGCTAAGCCGGTGGTGGTTCCTCCTCCGAGTGTCCGGGCCACACCGACCGATGCACCCGCAAGCACCCCGACGAGCACACCAACACCCACGCCAGACTTTGCACCGGTCGGCGTTCTCACGCTGTCGGTCAGCTCCGTGTCGGCGTTGACCGTGACCGCCGACGCGAGTGGGTCGACGGACACCGACCAGACGCCGATCGCCAAGGTCATCTTCAACTTTGGCGATGGCACCGTTGTCACGGCGCCGTCCGGAATGACGGCGACGCACACGTATTCGAGTCCGGGCACCTACACGGTGGCCGTGGCGGTCATCGACACGGCGCATCTCTCAACGACCGTCAGCGCGACCGTCACGGTTAGCTAAGAATCTATTTCGGCGCCGCCCAGAGGATCGCCCAGGGATTGGTCGTGCCGGCAATCTCGCCGCTGACGACGCCCGTCGACGCATTGATCTGCCACACCTTGCTAGCGGCAGCCCCCGCTGCATAGAGCCACTGGCCGTCGGTGCTAAGGCGAATGCTGTCGACCGACTCTCCAACGAGGATCCGCAGCCGGACTTTGAGGGTCGCCGTGTCGATGGCGACGATGCCGGTGCCGCCGAGCGCAAAGAGCGTGCGGCCGTCCGCCGAAATGGCGGCTCCGCCGATTTGCGCGCCTTTGGCGTCCGCGTTCGTAACGATCCCGGCCAAGAGGCTGCGGCCGGGATTCAGTGCGAGCTGAGCGTTCCGCCCGACGCTGGGCAGGCTGGCCGTCGAGATCTCGGAAATCTGGCCGCTCGAACTATTGACGGCGTACAGCAACGATCCACTTTGGTTGAGGGCGAGCGACCAGTGCACTTGTTCTTCGAGGTCCGACGGGCTCTTTGCCGGCAGATCGATGCACCAGGCGTAGGCTTGATCGAGCGGCAAGGCGTGGATGAACGGGCCGCCCTGGCGTGCATAAACGGTAAACACATACTGGGCAGTCGGATCGGCCACGCTATCGCCGCGAATGCCGTTCATGGGCTCGGCGGCGTCTCGCTTATCGACCACCGGCTGCTCCACCAGCGTTCCGCTGGCGACATCGAGCAGACGCACCTGGTAGTGGTTGGGGTCGCCCATCTTCTGAATCAGGTAGAGGCTCTGCCCGGTATCGCTCAGGGCATCGAAGCTGAAGTCGCCGTTAACGTGGACGGTCTTGAATGCACCGGATAACGAGCTCGGCCCGACCAGGAAGCTACTGACGAGCTTGCCGGTCAAGGCGCTGCCGTTATCGGTCAGCGCCAGCCACTGGCCGTTCGGGGACAGGCCGACGGTTGGGCCCTGGATGCCGAGGCTTGGCAGCCAGTAACCGGTCGGGACGGTTGCCTGGGCGAGGGTCCGACCAGAGCTGGGATCGATGGCCGTGAGGCGGGCCGATGTCGCCACCGGAGTTACGGTGTAATACCGCGACCAATCAGGGGCCGGTGTTCCCAGGGGCAGCTGACGCTCGAGCGCGCCGCTGGCCGAATCGCGGACCGTGATCCGCTGGCTGCCTCCGTTGTAGCCTTCCTCGAGGAAGATCCGATAACCGGCGGCCGCAGGCTGGGTGGCGGCGACGCGACCGCAGGCGGTCAGGGCGGCGAACGAGAGCAGCAGCAGGGCGATCAGGCGACGGCTCATGGGCACACCTCCAGCCCCTATACATCTATTAGGCGGGGTTGGTTCCCTGGCCCCCACCCTGCCCTCCCCCGCGAGCGGGGGAGGGAAATGAACTAGGCGAGGCGTTGGCGGAAGTAGGCGATCGTCTTGTTCAGGCCGGCATCGAGCGGGGTGGTCGGTTCCCATCGGAGAACCTGGCGCGCCCGGGTCAGGTCGGGCCGCCGCTGTTTCGGATCGTCCTCTGGCAAGGGCTTGAACACGATCTCACTCGAGCTGCCGCTCAGGTCGCGGATCCGCTTCGCGAGGTGGAGCATCGTGACTTCGTTTTCGCTGCCGATGTTGACCGGATCGCTGTAGTCCGTTCCTAGCAAGCGGATGATGCCCTCGATGAGATCGTCGACGTAACAGAGGCTGCGGGTCTGCGAGCCGTCGCCATATACGGTGATGGGCTCCTTCTTCAATGCCTGCACCAGGAAGTTGGGCACCGCGCGCCCATCGTTGAGCCTCATCCGCTCTCCATAGGTATTAAAAATGCGAACAATGCGGGTCTTCATCCCGTGGGCGCGGTGATAGGCCATCGTGAAGGCTTCGCCGGCGCGCTTCGACTCGTCGTAGACAGCCCGCGGCCCAATCGGATTGACGTTGCCCCAGTAGGTCTCGGGCTGGGGATGCACGCTGGGATCACCGTAGACCTCGGAGGTCGACGCGAGGAAAAAGGTGGCGCCCTTGGCCCGGGCGAGCCCGAGCATGTTGTGCGTGCCCAGGGTGCCGACCTTCATCGTCGCGATCGGGTGGTCGCCGTAATCAACCGGGGATGCCGGGGAGGCAAAATGCAGCACGGCGTCGACGGCGCCGTCGACGAAGAGCGGCTCGCTGACATTGTGCTGAATCGACTCGAAGGACTTGTTCGCGCGGAGGTGGGCGATGTTGGTCGCCGAGCCTGTCACCAGGTTGTCGACGCAGACAACCTGCCAGCCATCAGCCAGGAGACGCTCGCACAGGTGAGAGCCAAGGAATCCCGCCCCGCCCGTGACGACCGCCCGCGCAGCCACCCCTCGGAGAGTATAAGGGAAGATTAAGAGCGACCGACACCGCGGTAGACGAAACCGCGATCCCGCATGGTCTTCGGGTCGAAGATGTTGCGGCCGTCCACGATGACGGGACGGCGCATCAGGCTCTTGAGGCGGTCGAGATCGAGCTGACGAAACTCGTCCCACTCGGTCACCACCAGCAGCGCATCGGCGCCCGTCGCCACCGCGTACGGATCCTTGCAGTACTCGATGGAGTTCATCTGCGCTTTGAGCACCGGCATCGCCTTGGGGTCATAGGCGCGGACGGTCGCGCCTTTCTGCAGCAGATTCTCGATGACGTCGATCGAGGGGGCCTCGCGGACATCGTCCGTGTTCGGTTTGTAGGCGAGCCCGAGGATGCCGATCACCTGGCCGCGCAGGCCACCCAGCACTTCGCGAAGTTTCTCAACCACCAGGGTGCGCTGGTCGAGATTGATCTCCATTACGGCATCGAGCAGTTCCGGATGGTAGCCCATGGTCTCGGCCATGCGGGCCAGCGCCTTGACGTCCTTGGGGAAGCAGGAGCCGCCGTACCCAATGCCGGCGTCGAGAAAGAGGGGACCGATGCGCCGGTCCATCCCCATGCCTTCGGACACCACCTTGACGTCGGCGTCAACGCGCTCGCAGATGCGCGCCATCTCGTTGATGAACGAGATCCGGGTCGCGAGGAACGCGTTGGACGCGTACTTGATCATCTCGGCGGTGTGGAGATCGGTGATCAGGATCTTGGTATCGAGCTTGCTGTAAAGGGCAGCGACGGCACGGGCAGCGGACTCATCATGCGAGCCAAACACCAGCCGGTCGGGGTGCATGAAATCGTGGACCGCGCTTCCTTCGCGAAGGAACTCGGGATTGGAAACCACCGAGAAGGGGATTTCGTCGCTCAGGTTCTCGCCGACGATTCGGGCGACGATGTTCCCGGTGCCAATCGGGACCGTGCTCTTGTTGACGATGGTGACCGTTTTCTTCATAGCGTCCGCCACGGCCTTCGCCGCCTGCTTGACGAAGTGGAGATCCGCCTCGCCGCGCCGGCCGGGCGGCGTCCCAACCGCGATGAAGACGAAGTCGGCCCCGGGGATCGCCTCGCTGTAGTCACTGGTGAAGGCCAGCCGGCCCGCCTTCAGGTTGCTGGCGATCAGGTCATCGAGCCCGGGTTCGTAGATGGTGGGGATGCCCGAGCGAAGTTTGGCGATCTTGGCCTCATCGATATCGACGCCGGTCACCTGGTGGCCGATCTCGGCCAGGCAGACGGCGGTGGCCAGGCCAACATATCCTGAGCCGATGACGGCGACCGAACTCATATCCTGAGAGTGTAACGAAGCGTGTCGTTCAGAATTATCAAGATGGAGGCGTGGCGCTCGTGATCACTGTGCGTGAAACTCTGCTCGCCGGAGTCCTTTGTATCGAGCCCGTCGTGCACCGTGACGAGCGCGGCGTTTTCCTGGAGACCTACCACCGCAAGGCATACCGGGAGGCGGGGGTCGGCCTCGACTTCGTCCAGGACAACCATTCCCGCTCGCGCAAAGGCGTGCTTCGCGGCTTCCATTACCAGGACCTGTCGGCGCCGATGGCCAAGCTGGTCCGCTGCGTTTCGGGCGTCATCCAGGACGTGGTGGTCGATCTCCGGGTCGGGTCGCCGACCTTTGGCAAGACCTTTAGCGCGCAGCTCAGCGGCGACAACCACCTCCAGTTGCTCGTGCCGGTCGGCTTCGGACACGCATTCCTCGCCCTGTCAGAGGCGGCTGACGTCGAGTACAAGTGCAGCGGTTATTATGATCCCGCTGCAGAACACACCATCGCATGGAACGACCCCGAGATCGCCGCACCCTGGCCAACCAGGACCCCCATCGTTTCGTCGAAGGACGCCCGCGGCATGACGCTCGCTGAATATCGGGCGCGTCCCGCGTTCAGAGCCCCCACCCTGCCCTCCCCCGCAAGCGGGGGAGGGAAATTGGACTGATGGCGCTCCGACTTCGCCGTCTGCTGGTCACTGGCGGCGCTGGGTTCATCGGCTCCGCCTTCGTCCGGCAGCGACTCAAGGCCGACTCCGAGGTCGCCATCACGATCCTCGACAAGCTCACCTATGCCGGAAGTGAAGAGAACCTTGCCGAAGCTCGCGGAGATCCCCGCGTGCGATTCGTGAAAGGCGACATCTGCGATCCGGACGCCGTCGACGAGCTGGCGAAGGACGTGGACGGCATCGTGAACTTTGCGGCTGAATCGCACGTGGACCGATCGCTCCTGAACGCCGGCGCCTTCGTCCAAACGGACGTCTACGGCACCTACGTCCTGCTGGAAGCCGCTCGCAAATACAAACACCAGCGATTCCTCCAGGTGAGTACCGACGAGGTGTACGGACACATCAAAGACGGCCGCAGCCGCGAGACCGACGCGCTGGCGCCTCGCAGCCCCTACTCGGCGACCAAGGCGGGAGCGGAGATGCTGGTCGCCGCGTACCACACGAGCTTCGGCGTCCCGACGTTGATCACACGTGGGTCGAACACCTACGGCCCCTACCAGTTCCCGGAGAAGATCATTCCGCTGTTCATCACCAATGCCCTGCAGGATCTTCCTCTGCCCATCTATGGGAATGGCTCGGCCGTCCGCGACTACCTCTATGTCGAGGACCACGTCAGCGCGATCGCCCGGATCTTGTGGAAGGGCGAACCCGGCGGCGCCTACAACATCGCCACCGGGACGGAGGTGAGCGGCGTCCAGATTGCGGACACGATCTTGCGATTGTGTGGAAAGCCCTCTTCACTGAAGCACTTCGTCAAGGACCGCCCGGGGCACGACTACCGGTACGCGCTGGACACGAAAAAGCTGCGGCCGCTTGGCTGGGAGCCGGCGATGCAGTCCGGTGAAGGACTGCGGCTCACGGTGGACTGGTACAAGCGAAACGAAGCCTGGTGGCGGGCGCGAAAGAGCGCCGACTTCTGGCGCTTTTACGAGGAAAATTACCGGGGCTTACCGGCAAACGCCGTCCCTCGATAAGGTGCGCATCCTGGTCACCGGCGCGGGTGGTCAGCTGGGACGCGAGTTGATCGAGGTCCTGGCGTCGCAGGAAGTGCACGGCCGCGACCACCACGCGCTCGACATCACCGATCGCCACGCCGTCATCGCCACGGTCGAGCAGGTGCGGCCGTCATGGGTCATCAACGCGGCGGCCTATAACGACGTCGACGGTGCCGAAGTCGCGAGCGAGCTCGCCTTCGCGGTCAATGCCGCGGGCGCCGGCTACCTGGCCGAGGCGGCCGCGCGCGCCGGCGCCGACATGATGCACATCAGCACCGACTACGTCTTCGACGGTCGCAAGGGAACGCCGTACACGGAGCTGGATCGCCCCGATCCGCTGAGCGTCTATGGACGAACCAAATATGAAGGTGAACTCCAGGTCCTCTCCGCGCATCCCTCTGCGTGCGTGCTCCGAACGGCGTGGCTGTATGGGGAATACGGCAACAATTTCGTCAAGGCGATCCTCAAGGCCGCCGAACGGGGCGGTCCGCTCAGGGTGGTCGCCGACCAGGTCGGGAGCCCCACCTGGACGCGGCACCTGGCGCGGGCAATCGGCGCGTTGATCCAAACGCCGGCGAGGGGACTCTTCCACGTCGCCAATGCCGGCGCATGCAGCCGCTTCGAGTTTGCGCGCGCCATCGTGCAGGGCCGCGTCGAGGTGCAACCGATCAGCGCAGCGGAAGCTGCGCGGCCGGCGCCCCGTCCGGCGAACAGTGCGCTGGTCAGTGAACGCTGGCAAGCGGCGGGTCTACAGCCCCTGCCGGATTGGGAGCGCGCGCTAGGTGATTACCTCGGCGAGGCCGGTCAGCTCAGCTAGGCGGCGCGCTCGTCGAACGGACCCAATTCTGTCGGCATCGGGGAGGGAATCTCCCCGATGAGGGACTTGAGGGCAGCCTCCATCTTGTTGACGTAGGCATCCCAGGAATACGTGGCCGCGGTCGCCAGCGCGGCTTTGCCCATGCGGGACTGGAGGAGGGGGTCAGCCAGGAATGCCCGAATGTTAGCCGCCATCGGATGCGGGGCCAGGTCACAGATGATGCCGGTGACGTCGTCGCGCACCAGCTCGAGCGCGGCATTGTCCGGGTGCTGGACCACCAGCGCCGGGACGCCACAGGCATTGGCCTCGAGCACGGCGACCCCGAAGCCTTCCCGCGTCGACGGGAACACCAGAAGGCGCGCGCCGCGAAGCCGGTCGAGGACGGCCTCATGACTGGCGGGTGACTCGAAGCGGACCCGGTCCCGGAGTCCGAGCTCGCCGGCCAATGCGATCAGCCGATCCTTCTCCGGACCGCTGCCGACGATCAGCCCGGTCACGCCCGGGAGCATGGCCAGAGCTCTGAGCATGATGTCGACGTGCTTATGCGGTAGGAGACGGCCAATGAAGATGCAATCGAGGTTCTTAGCGTCTTCACCCGATGCCCCCACCCTGCCCTCCAACGCAAGCGGGGGAGGGTGAGCGGCCGCAATCGTCACCCCGGGGGAAAGAACCAGGATGCGGGAGGGATCGACGCCGAGCCACTCGGTGAGCCGCCGCGCCGTGAGCCTGGAGTCGGCGAAGATGAGATCGGCAGAGCGCGCAGCATCGCGTTGCAGAAAAAAGCCGAGTGGGCCAAGCCAACCCATGTACTCGCGCCAGTAGTCGCGGTCCCAAACCTCGTACCAGGTCGCGGTCATGGGGCGGCCGCGGAGCCAGCAGACCAGGCGGGCGGCGAAGAACGGCGTGAACGGAAACTGGTCGACGTCGAGGACATCGAAGTCTGGGCTCCAGAGCAACCGCAGGCTGCCGAGGCCAAAGGCCACCGACTCCCAGATGGAGCGACGGCCGTTGGCCTTGTACATCGGCACCTTGGGCGAGATGGCGTGCTGGGCGACCCCCTCGCGAACGATTTCTCTCTTGCGCTCCGGCCACCAGTGCATGGTGTGGATGCGGACGTCATGCCGGCGGCGCGCTAGCCGCGTCGACCGCTCGTATTGGAGCGTCTCCTTGCCGCCGTGATGGTAGGGGAGGATGGCGTCGGAAAGAATCGCGATTCTCACCTGGACCTCATCTCGAAATATCGACGTCGATGGAGCCGCTGCGCCAGCGGTTCGTCAGCACTTCCATTTCCGCGAACCGCCGGTTGATGGCACTGACGACGAAACCGGTCACCAGGAAAACCGCCGCGAGCAGGACCAGCGCCGAAGACAGGATGGCCAACGGAAAGCGCTGCACCAGGCCGGTGCGGATGAAGTCCAGCACCACCACCAGGCCGCCGAGCAATCCAGCAAACAGAATCACGCCGGCCAGGGCGCTGAAGAAGGTCATCGGCCGGTAGTCGCGCAGCAGCGCCATGATCGTCATCACGATGCGATAGCCGTCGCGGAACGAGTTGAGTTTCGATTGGCTGCCTTTGGGCCGGGCCTGATAGGAGATCGGCACTTCGAGAATGCGAAAGCCCCGTTCCAGGCACTCGAGCGTCAGCTCGGTCTCCACCTCGAAGCCGGGCGCGAGCAGCGGGAGGCGACGAACCGCTTCGCCGGACAGCACGCGATAGCCGGAGAGGATGTCCTTGAGGCCGGCATGGAAGCAGACGTTCAGGAAGTTGACGATGAGCCGGTTGCCCCAGCGATGCAGGGGCCGCATGGCGTCAGGTCGGAGCAGAAGGGATCGAGCCCCGACCACCATGTCGGCCTCGCCACGAGCGACCGGATCGATCAGCCGTAGGACGTCGCTACTGGCATAGGTGCCGTCGCCGTCCACGATGACGTAGCAATCCGCCCGCACCCGGTCGAGCGCCGCGCGCAGGACGTAGCCCTTGCCCCGGCGTGGCACCGTCAGGACGGTGGCGCCCGCGGCCGCCGCCTGAGCGGCCGAGCCGTCGGTGGACCCATTGTCCAAAACCACGATCGTCGCCTGAGGGAGGTCCCGGCGGAAATCGGCGACCAGGCCGCCAATGGTCGCCGCCTCGTTGAGGCACGGAATCAGGACGCAGGTCCCGACCTGGAGCGTCCAGGGTGGGGCGAACGCCCCCACCCTGCCCTCCCCCGCGAGCGGGGGAGGGAATGGTTCGGGGGGAGGGAACGGATCGGGGATGGGGTTGCGGAGGGCCATTACAGGGAGTAACGACCTGCCGGAATCGCTCTTGCCCGCGATTGCGTCGAATACCGGCTCCAGCGCCGGATTGCGGCGGGTGAGCCGTTGGAATCGAGGTAACCGCCTGATGCAGACCGTGATTCTGGCCGGTGGCTTCGGCTCCCGGCTGGCCGAGGAAACCGAGACCAAGCCCAAGCCGATGGTCGAGATCGGCGGCCGGCCGATCCTCTGGCACATCCTCAAGCACTACGCGGGCTACGGGTTCAACGAATTCTGCCTCGCCCTGGGCTACAAGGGCGAGGTCATCAAGCACTACTTCCTCGACTACCACCACCTCAGTGGAAACCTGACCGTCGACCTTGGGCGCGGCGAGGTCCACGCGCACGGCGACCAGGCGGATGACTGGGTGGTACACCTGGTCGACACTGGCGTGCCGACCCTGACCGGGGGGCGTCTGCAGCGGCTGTGGCCCTTCCTCAAGCCGGAGACCTTCATGCTCACCTACGGCGACGGGGTCTCCGATGTCGATCTCGCGGCGCTGGTCGCGTTCCACCGCGCACACGGGAAGCTTGCCACCGTCACCGCAGTCCGCCCGCCGGCTCGCTTCGGCGGTCTCGTCTTCGACGGCGACCTCGTCTCGCGCTTCACCGAGAAGCCGCAGACCGGCGAAGGCTGGATCAACGGCGGATTCCTGGTGTTCGAACCGGGCATCCGCGCCTACCTCCACGGCGACGGCACGAGCCTCGAGTCGGACGTGATGGAACGGCTGGCTGCAGCTGGTCAACTCGCCGTCTTTCGGCACGAGGGGTTCTGGCAGTGCATGGACACGATCCGGGACCTGCGCCTGCTCGAGAGCCTCTGGCAAGACGGCACCGCGCCCTGGAAGACCTGGGAGCGGCAGGCGCGAGCCGCGTGAGCTTCTGGCGCGACCGCCCGACGCTGGTGACCGGCGCCACCGGGCTGGTGGGTAGCTGGGTGGTGAAGCGGCTGTTCGAGTCGGAGGCGGACGTCGTCTGCCTCGTCCGCGACTGGGTACCGCAGAGCGAGCTGGTGCGAAGCCACGTGCTGGAGCGGGTGAAGGTGGTGCGTGGGGATATCCGTGACCAGGCGCTGCTGGAGCGGACCCTCGGCGAGTACGAGATCGATACCGTCCTGCACCTCGGGGCGCAAACGATCGTGCCGATCGCCGGTCGCAATCCGGTCTCGACCTTCGAGAGCAACATCGGCGGCACCTGGACGCTGCTGGAGGCGTGCCGACGGAGCCCGCTGGTCAAGCAGGTGGTTACGGCATCGTCCGACAAGGCCTACGGCGACCAGGGTGGACGTCCATACGACGAGACCATGGCGCTCCAGGGTGTCCACCCGTACGACGTCAGCAAGTCGGCCGCGGACCTGATCGCGCAGACGTACGCGCGGATCTTCGAAGTGCCGGTGGCGATCACCCGCTGCGGAAATTTCTACGGAGGCGGCGATCTCAACTGGAATCGCATCGTGCCGGGCACCATCCGCGCGGCGCTGCGCGGTCAGCGGCCGGTCATCCGCTCGGACGGCAAGCCGGTTCGTGATTACTTCTACGTGGAGGACGGCGCCGCGGCCTACCTGCTGCTGGCGGAACGGCTTCACGCGGACCCCGGTCTTCGGGGCGAGGCGTTCAATTTCTCCAACGAGACGCCGGTCAGCGTGCTCGAGCTGACGCAGCGGATCCTCGACCTGATGGGGTCGCGTCTGACGCCCGACGTCCGGAACGAAGCGCGCAACGAGATCGCCGCGCAGTGCCTGGACGCGAGCAAGGCCCGTCGAATCCTGAACTGGTCGGCGCGTTTCTCGCTGGATGAGGGCCTGCGCGAGACGATCGCCTGGTATCGGCAAGGCTTGGGCGAGGCGGCGGCGGCATGAGCCCTTCACGGTGCCGCTCCTGTGACGCGCCCGATCTCGAGGTGGTGCTGTCACTCGGACGGACCCCGTTGGCCAACGCGCTCCTCACCCGCGAGCAGCTGAGGCTTCCCGAATCGCGCTATCCCCTCGACCTGGCGTTTTGCTCGCGCTGCGCCCTGGTGCAGATCACGGAAACCGTCCCACCCGCGGAGCTCTTCGGGGACTACCTGTACTTTTCCTCGTACTCCGATACCATGCTGCGCCACGCCCAGACGTTGGTTGATCGGTTAGCGGTCGAGCGACGGCTCAACGGCACAGGACTCGTGATCGAGGTCGCGAGCAACGATGGCTACCTCCTGCAGTACTACCGGCAGCGCGGGATCCCGGTCCTCGGCATCGAGCCGGCGCGCAACGTGGCGCGCGTCGCCGTCGAGCGGGGCGTCCCGACACTCTGCGACTTCTTCGGGATCGAGCTGGCACGCCGCCTTCGCCAGCGGGGCCAGCAGGCCGACGTGGTGCATGCGCACAACGTCCTGGCCCACGTGGCCGATCTCAACGGGGTGGTCCAGGGCATGGAAGCCGTGCTGAAGGACGATGGCGTCGTCGTGGTCGAGGTGCCGTACGTGAAAGACCTGCTGGACCATTGCGAGTTCGACACCATCTACCACGAGCACCTCTGCTATTTCTCCTTGACCGCGCTGGACGCCTTGTTCCGGCGGCACGGCCTGGTCGTCCAGGATGTGGAACGCATCCCGATCCACGGCGGCAGCCTCCGGCTGTTCGCGGGCAAGGCGGCGACGGCAAAGCCCAGCAGCGCCGTGACGGCGTTGCTGGCCGACGAAGAGGGCTGGGGCGTCCGGAGGGTCGAGACCTATCGGAAGTTCGGCGCCCGCGTCGAGGCCTTGAAGTCGTCGCTCACGTCGATGCTCAAGGGGCTCAAGCAGCGCGGCGGCCGGATCGCCGCCTACGGCGCCGCCGCCAAAGGCAGCACGCTGCTGAACTATGCCGGCATCGGGCTGGAGACGCTGGACTTTGTCGTCGACCGCAGCCCGCACAAGCAGGGACGGTTCATGCCGGGCGTCCATCTGCCAATCTATCCGCCGGAGCGGTTGCTGGAGGAGATGCCGGAGCACGTCCTGCTCCTGACCTGGAACTTTGCCGACGAGATCCTCGAGCAGCAAGCGGCCTACCGAAAACTCGGCGGGCGCTTCATCATCCCCGTGCCCGAGGTCAAGGTCGCCTGATGATCGACGGCGTGAAGGTGGTCCCCCTGCGACGAATCCCCGATGAGCGGGGCACGGTGATGCACATGCTGCGGAGCACCGACCCGCATTTCACTCAGTTCGGCGAGATCTACTTCTCGACCGTCTACAAGGACGTCGTCAAGGGCTGGCACCGTCATCAGCAGATGACCCTGAACTACGCCTGCGTGTCGGGCCGCATCAAACTGGCGATGTACGATGACCGGCCCACGTCGCCGACGCGTGGGGCGCTGGCCGAGGTCTTTCTGGGACCCGACGAGTACTCGCTGGTCGTCATCCCTCCGGGGATCTGGAATGGGTTCAAGGGGATGAGCGAGCCGCACGCGATCGTGGCCAACTGCGCGACCCATCCGCATGATCCAGCTGCGTCGGAGCGCCTGGATCCATTCGAGAACGAGATCCCGTACGACTGGGGGGTCCGACACCGGTGAGCCGTGCCTGGGATGGTGAGCACGCGGCAATGATCGAACGGATGGCGCAGGACCCGGAACTCGCCCGGCTGACCCGCGACTGGTTCGAGCGGAGCTGTCGCTTTCAGTACACCTACCACTTCTCCTGGCTCGGCCGGCCCATCATCCAGCTGCCACAGGACATCATGGCGACGCAGGAGATCATCTGGGACGTCAAACCCGACCTCGTGATCGAGACCGGGATTGCCCACGGCGGGTCACTGGTCCTGTGGGCCAGCCTGATGGAGTTGCTCGGCGGAAACGGTCGCGTGGTCGGGATCGACATCGAGATCCGGCCACCCAATCGGGCAGCGATCGAGGCGCATCCGCTGGCTAAGCGGATCGAGATGATCGAGGCGTCCTCAGTGGACCCGACCGTGGTGGACCGGGTGCGGAGCATCGCGAAGAGCTGCCGCCAGGTGATCGTGATGCTCGACTCCAACCACACGCACGCCCACGTCCTGCGGGAGCTCGAGCTCTATGCGCCGCTGGTTACGGCCGGAAGCTATCTGATCGTCTTTGACACGTCGGTCGAGCAACTACCCGACGACCTCTTCGGCAGCCGGCCCTGGAAGCGCGGCAACAGCCCGGCGACGGCCGTCGCCCAGTTCCTGCGGTCCACCGATGACTTTGCAGTCGATGAGCGGATCGAACGAAAGCTGCTCATGACCTCGGCACCCGGCGGCTACCTGCGTCGCGTCAAGTCCTGAAGAGAGCGACCGTCAGGCGGCCTTGAGGTCGGTTTTGGGCACAAAGACCTCGCTGAGGCTGCGCAGGTAGAAACCGGACCGGATCGGACCGACCGCCGGCGTCCCGTCACCGAGCAGGCTCTTCAAGAAGAGGTCCACCTCGTTGAAGCCGGCCATCGCGCGCAGGAAAACGGAGGCGGAAAAACGAGGGTTGATCTCGAAGGGATAGAAGATGCCGTCGCGCATTCGCCCCTGGATGTTCATGGGCCCGGCGTTCTTCATCGCGACCGCAATCCGCTCCGCCTGCGCTCGGACGGCGGGAAAGTCGTCGATCAGGCCCTGGCTGTACCCGCTCGAAACGAGACCAGCCTTGCTGCGCATCTGGACCGAGAGCTTCGCATTAAACAGTCGCTGCAGCGCGATCGATCCAATCAGCCGGCCCGCCGGGGTTGCGAGGATTCCGACCGTGAACTCGCCCTCGTCCTCCGAGACGTACTCCTGGACCAGCGGCGTGCGACCCTCTTTCAACAGCGCGTTGACGTAGGTGCGCGCGTCGCTCAGGCTGGTGGCCAGGTACACGAAGTTGCTGCCCCCGCTGCCGCTGGCGGGCTTGACCACGCACGGCATGGGGACGTCGGCGCGCCGGGCAAAGGCCGCCTCATCGACCACGACCATGGTCCAGGGCATGGGGACGGCGAGCTCGGCGAGGCGGGCGAACAGGCGACCCTTATCGGAGCAGTCGGCCACGACCTGCGGGGCGTTGCCGGCGAGTCGCACGCCGGCGCGCCGCAACCGATCCTCGCCGCCCATCAGCAGTCGGAGTGGCTCCTCGCCGCCCGGGATGACGGCATCGATGGTGAGCCGCTGGCACAACTCGGCGACCGCATCGACGTAGCCGTCGGTCGGGACCACAAAGGTTTCGACCGTCCCGTCCTGATAGTGCCCAAAGGCATACGGGGAGACATCGCACCCGAAGGCCTGGTAGGTGCCTGCCATCCGGAGGCACTTGAGGATCTCGGTCCCCAGGGACGCGCCGCCGATTCCGGCTACAAGAACCCGCATCTCTCCGTAATCAGGTCAAACGCGTCAGACGATGCAATCTTTCGAGTTCCAAACCCGTTGCCCGATCGGATGGAACGCATCCCTGTCGCCGGACCCTGGATCACCGAGCGGGAGATTGCCTACGTCACGGATGCGGTGAAGACCGCCTGGTACGGCGAGGCCAACACCTACCAGCGTCGGTTCGAGGAGGCCTTCAAGACCTACGTCTCGCGCCGTTATGCGATGGCCCTCCCGTCGGCGACGTCTGCCATCCACCTGGCGCTGGCCGGGCTCGGCATCGGCGAGGGGGATGAGGTGATCGTCCCGGATGCTACCTGGATCGCCACCTCCGCGCCGATCAGCTATGTGGGAGCCACGCCGGTCTTCGCCGACATCGAACCCCGCTCATGGTGCCTGAGCCCGGCGTCGCTCGAGGCTTGCCTGAGCGAGCGCACGCGCGCCGTGATCCTGGTCAACCTCTATGGCGGGATGCCCGATATGGACGCGGTGCTCGCGATCGCGCAGCGAGAGCGATTGGCGGTGATCGAGGATGCCGCCGAATCGGTTGGGGCGGAGTACCGGCGGCGGCGGGCTGGCAGCTTCGGCAATGCCAGCGTCTTCAGCTTCCACGGATCGAAGACGCTGACCACCGGTGAGGGTGGCATGCTGCTGACCGACGACGAGGCGCTCTATCAGCGAGCGCTGGTTCTGAGGGACCATGGCCGGGCGCCGGGTACAAAGCAGTTCTGGAACCAGGAAATCGGGTTCAAGTACCGGATGTCGAGCCTGCAGGCGGCGCTGGGGCTCGGGCAACTGGAACGAATCGACGAACTGGTGGAGCGCAAGCGGACCATCTTCGCCTGGTATCGGGAGGGGTTGGACGGGGCGGAAGGCGTGACGCTGAATTACGCCGGACCGATGGTGATGAACGCGTACTGGATGGTGACCGCCGTCTTCGACGCGGCACTGGGGTTGGAGAAGGAAGCGCTGATGGATGCCTTGTCACGACGTGGCATCGACACGCGGCCGTTCTTCTACCCGTTGAGCTCGCTACCGGCGTACGTCGATCAACCCGAGGCGAAGGCTGCCGCCATTCGCAACGAGCATGCGTATGACATCAGCCGCCGGGCCATCAACCTGCCGAGCGCGCTGAACCTCACCCGCTCCCAGGTCGAGTACGTGTGTCGCGAGCTGCGTGGCCTGCTGGAGCGGCGCGCCGCCGCCTGACGATGTCTCGGCTCTCGAGAAACATCCTCTGGAACCTCGCCGGGCAGGCCGTCCTGCTGGGACTCGGATTACTGGCGGTGCGCGTCGTCTTCAGGCAGCTCGGCGCGGATGCGTTCGGTCTGATCCTGTTCGCGCAGACCGCAAGCTTCGTCCTCATCGGGATGCTCGACCTCGGCATCTCGTCCACCATCGTGCGCGAGGTGGCGGCCCACCTCGAGACTGAGCGGGCTTATGTGCTCGAGCTGCTGCGGACGGGGACGTCGATCTACTGGGGGGCGTACCTGCTGCTGGCGGCTACCGTGGTGCTGGCCGCGCCGGCGCTCGTCACCCACTGGGTCCATCTGGGAACCATGGATGCCGCGAGCGCGACCCAGTTGGTGCGGATTCTCCTCCTGGGCGCCCTGCTCACGCTGCCTCGCTCCCTCTACGCGAGTCTCTTCCGGGGGCGGCAGGCCATGGGCGTGAACAACGTGATCGAATCCGGTGCGCTCGCCATCCAGCAGCTCGGGATCATCGTGATCCTGGCGCGGGGGGGTGGGGTCTTCAACGTGGCGGTGTGGTTTAGCGGGAGTTACGTGCTGAGCGTACTGGCCTATCTGGTCATGGCATCACGGGTCGTTCCCACCAGCGCGCTGATGCCCGGATACTCGGCGATGGCGGTGCGTCGCAACCTGAGGTTTTCCCTGCACATGGTGTCGACCTCCTCGCTGGGAATGCTCCTGGGTCAAACCGACAAGCTGCTGGTCAGCAAGCTGATGCCGATTGGCGCCCTTGGGACCTACGGCTTTGCCGCGACGCTGGTGGCAGCGGTCGCGCGGGTGACCTCCTCCATCGTGCTGGCCGCGTTCCCGTCGTTTTCCGACCTTTTTCATCGCTTCGATCATGCCGCCCTGCTGGCGCAGTACCGAAAAGTCCATGCGCTCGTGACCTTTGGCACGGCACCGCTGTTCGCGGCGCTGACGTTTGCCGGGCTGCCGCTGCTGACCTACGTCTTCAACGCCTCGACCGCGCGCCTATTGCTGGCGCCCCTCATTGTGTTATGTCTCGGGTCCTACCTGAACGCGACCCTCAGCGCGCCCTACATCGTGTCGCTCGCGGTCGGCCGGCCGCAAATTGCGGCGCGGCAGAATTTCCTGGCTCTCTTCGCGGTCTTGCCGGTGGCCGTCGCCCTGACGATGTGGCTTGGATTGGTTGGTGCCGCCGGGTCGTGGCTGGTCTACCAGCTGTTCGCCTATGCCTATGGCCTGCCGCGGATCTGCCGCGAATGCCTGCACCTGCCGGTGCGGAGCTGGTACCTCCACATTCTCAAACTGCTGGGGCTGATCGCCGGGACCTATGGCATCAGCTTCGCGCTCGCCCACGACGCGTCAGCCGGAATGCTGGCCGTGGCATACGCGGCGGCGTCGATCGCGTACGTCGCGGTGGGGCTGAAGGTGGTCGGAGCTGACCTGCGCCCGGCGCTCGGTGAGTTTGTCGGCGAGCCTACGGGGCGAGTCGAGGCGGCCTGAATGATCACGGTTGTCATCCCGACCTACCGTCGCCCACGACTGCTGGCGCGAGCCATCCGCAGCGTGCTGGCGCAAACCGATCCGGACTTCACCGTATGGGTCTACGACAACGCCTCGCTTGATGAGACCGCCGCTGTGGTCGCGGCCATCAGCGCCGAGGACCGCCGCATCCACTATGCGGCCCATCAGACGAATATCGGCGCCAACGCCAACATCATCCAGGGAATGGAGCGCATCGCGAGCCCCTTCTTCACCGTCCTCTCGGATGACGACGTGCTCCTGCCAACGCTTTTCGAGCGGGCGATGGCGGCGTACGCGCACTACCCGGAGGCAATGTTCGTGTCGAGCCCCGTGCTCCTCGTCGATCCGCGAGGCCGCGTCATCAAGGTCGATGGGAGCCAGTGGCCGACCGCTTTGTACCGGCCGCCCCTGGGCCTTGCAGCGATGGTCGAGCTGGGCCACTTCATCTGGACTGGGACCGTCTTTCGGAGCGAACTCCTGCAGCAGGTCGGTGGGCTCGATCCGGCGATCGGCAGCAGCTCGGACCTCGACTTCCAGGTGCGCGTCGCCTCGCACCACGCCTTCGCCACCGTGTCCGAACCGGGCGCGGTGTTCTCGTGGCATCCCGCCTCACCCAGCAGCCATCCAGCCCTTGACCACTTCTGGCCGGGCTGGCAGCTGATCATCGACAAGATCCGAGCCGACAACGGAGTCCCTTCTGAGGTGCGGACCACCGTGGCGGCTCGGTTGCAGCGGCGCCTTCGGACGATGCTGGTGCTCGTCGCGCTGTACGCGACCGCGCGCGGTCGGTTCGACGATGCTGATCGTGCGACCGACTTGCTGCGCGTGCGCTACCAGGCGCCCGTCGCGGCCGTGACCCTGCAGGCGATCGCCGCGGTCGCCAGGTACCTCCCGCCTTTTCGCGCGGCACTTCACCTTTGCGCAACCCGGCTCCGATGGCGTGGGCGCTATCGGTTGCGGCCGGTGCAGGTGGACTTCGACCGCCGTTATCGCCAACTGCTCCTGATTCCGGAGCTTCCCTCGACGGTTCGAAAGGACTCGGCGGCGTAGCGAGTGGGTCCTATGCACGGCAGCAAGTCCGCAACTCCAGCCAACCCGGCGCAGGTCGCCCTGCTGCTCTTTGCGCTGTCATTGACGGTGTACGTCCTCTCCGGGCCGGTGTTCTTCGGCTACGACGGCGAAATCATGTACCGGGTCAGCGAGAGCCTTGTGCTACGGCATTCGCTGCAAGTGACCGACCCGATCTACCACTTCGCGCAGCCCTGGTCCCCCTACGGCATCGGCACCTCGATCATGCTGCTCCCGTTTGTCGGTGCCGGCGCCGTGTTGCTCCACGACCCGAGGGCCCTCGTCCTGCTCTACCTGCCGGCGGTCACCGCGCTGACCGTGGTGGCCTTCAATGCCGTGCTGGTGGAGCTGGGTGTGTCATGGACGCGGGCCGCCTGGCTCTCGGTGATCCTCGCCTTTGCCACCCCGCTCTGGCACTACACCGGCGTGCTCTTCAGTGAACCGCTGGTCGGCCTCGCCATCACCGCGTCGTTCCTCTGCCTGCTTCGCTATCGGCGCACGACCCTGCGGCGCTGGCTCGCGTTCGCCGGTCTGGCCGGCGGGATCGCGCTGTTGGCGCGGATCGACTCGGTGTTCCTGGTCCTCCCCGCGTTCGGACTCTACGCCCTGGCGCTGACGATCAGGGAACGTCGCCACTGGCAGCCGCGCGTGATCGACGTGGTGACCTATGCAGGACCGATCGTCGGCGCGGCCTGCGTCTCGCTCGCCTACGACGTGGTGCGATATGGCGCACCGCTGCGCGGACCGTATGGCACGGATCCGATCGGCTTCGCCGAGCCGCTGCTCAGCGGACTCTACGGTCTGCTTCTCAGTCCTGGGGCCGGGATCGTGGTCTTCACGCCGGTGCTCGCCCTGAGCCTGGTGGGGTTTCCGGCGTTCCTTCGCCGCTTTCGCGCCGAGGCGATCGTGATCGCCGCGCTGGTCGTGCTGCGGCTGCTGTTCTATGCGCGATGGTGGGATTGGTCCGGAGGGGCCACCTGGGGTCCGCGGTTCCTATTGCCGCTGATCCCGATGATGCTGGTCGCGGTCGCGTTCGTCGACGGCCGACGCTGGCGGATCGCGATTGCAGGCTTAGCGGCACTCGGGCTCGGTGTCGAGCTCCTGGTCCAGATCGTGCCGTACGGCCTTGTCTATGGATCGATCGTGCCGCAGATCGCCGAGCGGCTCGGTATCTGCTCGTGTGTGCCGTCCCCGAGTTTGGGTAGTCAAGTCGTCCACAACGTCATGGCCTTCGATTGGCACTGGTCGCCGCTCCTCTGGCAAATTCGGTACCTGGTGGGTGGTATCGTAGCTCCCTCGTGGGGGCCGATCGCGTGGTTCGCACTGCCGTTGGTGCTGGCGATCGGCGTGGTTGTGGGGTTGCGGATTCGAACGCTGACCCGCGACCTTGATGCGGTCCAGGATCACGGCGACGTGAAAGCCGCCTAGTCCCAAAGAAAAAGGGCGCCGCCGGGGCGCCCTTTGCGAAGATCGAGTTCCGGCTAGGCGGCGCGGACGTGATTCGCCCGGGGACCCTTCTGGCTCTGCTCGATGTCGAAGCTCACAGTCTCGCCACCGCGCAGACTGTCAAAGTTGAGCGAGGTGTCGACGCCACTCTGATGGAAAAAGTACTCCTTACCATCGTCGGCGGCGATGAACCCAAATCCGCGGTCGGACACGATTTTCTTTACGGTGCCTTTTGGCATTGCCGTTCTCCTCCTCTCGAACACCGAATGGAACGCATCGGCCCTGTTCGAGAGAGAAGAATGCCGGCCGCACGCGAGATCGCCCGAAGGCCGGGCGAACGGCCGTACTTTATCACACCGGTCAGATATGGCGCATCGGCGGCCTCACCACGGAGCGTCCAAGGGGGGACGCGAGGTCAGCGGCGATCGGTCGCGAGTTTGAGCCCAAGGCCGACCAGGGCCAGGCCAGTGGTGGCCTCGAGGGCCCGGCGGACCCGGTCGCGGCGCAGAAAATCGCCGACCCGGGCGACCACCACGGCATAGAGAGTCAGCCAGGTCACGGTGATCGCGCAGAAGATCAGCCCCAGCAGCAGGAGGCGTTCGAACGACGCCTGGCCGCGATCGATGAACTGCGGCAGCAGGCTCAGGAAGAACACGACGATCTTGGGGTTGCTGAGGTTGCTGAGCAGGCCCTGCCGGTAGGCGACGCTCGGTTTGAGGCGCACCGCCGCACGCCCCGGAGCAAGCTCGCGAAGATCACGCTTTGTGAACAGCGCCGAGCGCAGGGCCTGGATCCCGAGGAACACCAGGTACGCGGCGCCGGCCAGCCGGACCGCGAGGAAGAGGGGCTGAGAGGCGACCAGCAGTGCGGCAAGGCCGGCGCTGCTGGCGACCGTCCAGGTTGCGAGCCCGGTGACCACCCCGATCGCGGTGGCAATGCCGCCGCCGCGTCCGCCGACCAACGTATTGCGGATGGTGAGCGCCGTGTCCGGGCCGGGCGACATGATCACGAAGAGCGAGACGCCCAGGAAGGCCGCGAAGTTGATGCCCACGATGCCGGAAGAATAGATGATGAGATGGCCGAGGTTTGAACCAGGTTGACGCTGGGTAAAGGTGAGCTAGCACTCAGAGTGGGTGCGCTCGCCGTGGGCCCGACTCGAACAGGCCTCGACAGCGCGAGGCAGTACGTTCGGGAAAGGAGGTCCACCACATGTCTGGAACCATTAAGAAGCTCGTCGCCGAGCGCGGATTCGGGTTTATCACCGCCGAAGACGGCAACGACTACTTCTTCCACCGCAGCGGCACGATCGATTTCGATCGGCTGGATACCGGAGCCAAGGTCAGTTTCGTTACTGAGCCGAGCCCCAAGGGTCCTCGCGCCACCAACGTTCAGTTGGAAGGCTAAGGTCGAATCAGCGGCCCCGGTGTGGAAAGGCCGCGTGTAAGACCCAACCGCAAGAGCCCCGCGCAACGTGCGTGGGGCTTTTTTGTCCCCCCGCGTCCGCAGGGGGAGGGAGACATCCGAACGGCCTATAGGGCGCTTCTGCTCGGCACGGTTACCGACTGGTGACCGTAGGGCGGAAAGGAACACCTTCACACGATCGTCACACCCCCGGAGCCGATGCCACCCCTCACCCGGAGCCCCCACCCTGCCCTCCCCCAGAGGGGGAGGGGTGTTGCCGACATGCGGGGAGGGGGATTGACGCGATTTGCTTTTCCGGCCGCCGTCGCGGTGGCGGTCGCGGCGGTCGGCAGTGCCCTGGCCTGGGACGTCTTCGCCTATGGCGGCGCGACCGTCACCAAGGCCGCCGACGACGTCTATTCGACCGCCGTGCCGCTCGCCGCAGCTCTCTTGTGCGGGCTCGCGAGCCGGGCCAGCCAGGGTCGCGCGCGACTCAGTTGGGCGCTCCTCGGAGCATCAGCCTTCTTGTGGGGGCTGGGTAGCGTCACCTGGTTCTACTTCGACGTCATCACTCGGAAGCCCGTGCCCTTCCCCTCGTTTGCCGATGCCGGCTTCCTGCTGGCCGTGCCCTTCGCGATCGCCGGCCTGATGTTCTACTCCAGCGCGTCCGCCCGGACCACCTCGCAGCTGCGGACCTTGCTCGACGGATCGATTATCGCCGGCGCGCTGCTCTTCGTCAGCTGGGCGACCGTTCTCGGTCCCAGTTATAGCCAGGCGACCGGCGGTTTCACGGAGAAGGCAATCGGGCTCGCCTACCCGATCAGCGACATCGTCATGGGATCGATCGTGCTGCTGCTACTGCCGCGCGCCTCTCGCCGGAGCCGGGTGGCGCTTTTGCTGGTCGGCGGTGGGATCCTGGCGAACACCGTCTCCGACAGTGTGTTCACCTACCTGCAGCTGGCCAACAGCTACAGCGGGACCAGCAACGCGGTCGACGCCGGATGGGTGCTTGGCTTTGCCATGATCGGGCTGGGCGCCCTATGGGCGGCGACGCACCCGTCGAAGCTGCGCCAGGACGACGAACGGATCACCCGCGTCGACGCGTTCATGCCCTACGGTCTGGTCGCAGTCGCCGGCGCCGTAGCCGTGATCGCGATGATCCGAAATGGCGACCTCGAAACATTTTTATTGTGGGACGGCCTCCTGGTCGTCGTCCTGCTCGTAGTTCGCCAGCTCATTACCATCATCGAGGACCTGAGGCTCAACCAGACGCTCGAGGCGCGGGTCGCTAGTCGCACCGCCGAGCTCGCTGAGCGTGAAGAGCGGTTCCGCGCCCTGGTCCAGAACTCGTCGGACGCCATCACGATCACCGACGCTGAGCTGCGGATCCAGTACCAGAGCCCATCGATCGAGCGCGTCTTCGGCTACCAGCCGGCTGATGTCGTGAACCGGCCGCTCAACGAGCTCATCCACGAAGACGATCGAGCGGCGATGCAGGCGTTATTCGACAACATGCGGGGGCGTCCGGGGGCCACTGGCCGCCTCGACGTACGCTGGTTGCACCACGACGGCACCTGGCGGCAAGCCGAGATGGCGATCGCCAACCTGCTCGGAGAGCCCGCCGTCAAGGGCCTCGTCATCAACACGCGTGATATCACGGATCGGAAGACGCTCGAGGAGCAGCTGTCGCACCAGGCCTTCCACGATTCCCTGACCGGGCTCGCCAATCGCGCCCTCTTCAAAGACCGCCTGCAGCAGAGCCTGGCCCGGGCGGCTCGCCGGCAGGAGAAGCCCGCGATCCTCTTCCTCGACCTGGACGGATTCAAGAGCATTAATGACAGCCTCGGCCATGCTTCCGGTGACGAGCTGCTGGCGTTGGTCGCCAGCCGGCTCCGCCCATTCGTGCGCACCGGTGACACCATGGCTCGCCTGGGCGGTGACGAGTTTGCCATCCTGCTCGAAGATACGGAGGAGGTATCGGCGTCGATCCGCGTGGCCGAGCGGATCATCGATGCGCTGAAAGAGCCGTTTGCCCTCAAGCAGCAGGAAATCTTCATCTCGGCGAGCATCGGGATCGCCTCCTTTAGTGGCGACACGCCCGAGGAGCTGTTGCGCAATGCCGACATCGCGATGTACATCGCGAAGAGCGAGGGAAAGGGCCGCTACGAGGTGTACCAGCCGGCGATGCACGAGGCGGTCGTTGAACGGCTTCAGCTCGAAGCCGACTTGAAGCGGGCCGTCGAGCGAGGTGAGTTCTTCGTCGTCTACCAGCCCCTGGTCTCACTCGACAGCCTGCATCCAATCGGGGTCGAGGCGCTGATCCGCTGGCGCCATCCGGAGCGCGGCGTCGTTCTCCCTATGGCGTTCATCCCGCTGGCGGAGAAGACGGGCGGGATCATTGCCATCGGGCGATGGGTGCTGCGCGAGGCGTGCCGCCAGGTGCACGAGTGGCGCCAGAGCCATCCGGAGCTTCAGCTGAGCGTCAACCTGTCCGGCCGGCAGATGCGCGATCCGGGGCTGGTCTCGGATGTGTCGCGGGCACTCCAGGATACCGGCCTTGCGGCCGACGCCTTGACGCTGGAAATGACCGAAAGCGTCCTCATGGATGACGTCGAGGGGGCGCTGCGAATCCTCAACGACTTGAAGGCGCTCGGGCTGCATCTGGCGATCGACGACTTCGGAACGGGCTACTCGTCGCTCAGCTATCTCGGCAAGTTCCCGGTTGACAGCCTGAAGATCGACCGCTCGTTTGTCAGCGGGCCCGGCGCGTCGGAAAACCAGGCGCTGGTCGGCACCATCATGGAGATGGCGCAATCGTTGAAGCTCGAGGTCGTCGCCGAAGGCATCGAGCGTCAGGAACAGCTGACTGAACTCCAGCGCCTCAAGTGCCAGGTGGGCCAGGGCTACCTCTTCGCCAAGCCGTTGGCGGCCGCCGACATGACCATGTACCTGCAAAGCCCGATGGCCGCAAAGGCGGCGTAGCGGGCCATGCCAGCTCGTCTCCGCTTGCTGCGACCCTACGGCGCTCGGCATGCCAACCGGGACTTCCTCGCGGCGGCGGTCCTGGCTGCGCTGCTAACGATTGGCTTCGGCGCCTGGATGGCATTCCGGAGCGATGGCGACGTCCAGAGCGATGCCCTGCGCCGTTTCGGCGAGGCCGGCGCCGCGCTGATCGCGGCGGTGGCGTGCATGGTCGCCGCCACCTACCACTCCGGCCGTTCGCGCTTCGCCTGGGTGCTCCTCGGAACCGGCGCGCTGGCGTGGGCCGCGGGCGAGGGGCTCGGGGCCTACTACGAATTCATCGGCGAGCAGCTGCGCTACCCTCCGCTCACCGACATCGGCCATCTGGTCGCCGTGCCGCTGGCCGTCGCCGGCATCGCGGTCTTCCCCGGGCGCCACCGAGGCGCCTCCCGAATCGCCTTTCTGCTCGACGGCGCGATCCTTGCCGGGGCGCTGGTCCTGATCAGCTGGGCAACCGTGCTGGGCGGCGTGTACCACGCGCACACGGGAGTCGGGGCGTCGGCGCTGACCGGCCTGGCCTATCCGATCAGCGACATCGTGATGGCGGTGATGGCCCTGCTGCTGGTCGGTCGGACCGCGGGCTACGGTCGCCTTCCTTTGCTGCTGGTGATGACCGGGATCTTCGCCAATCTGCTGGCGGACAGCGCTTCCGTGTATCTGACCACCGTGACCGGACACGCACCCGCCGAAATCATGAGCGCGGGCTGGGTCGCCGGGTTTCTCCTGATGGCGCTCGGCGCGGTGCGGGCCGCCCTGCTGGCTGGGTCGGCACCCCGGGCCGACGACCGGCCGCCGGCTCGCTGGGCGATCTTCGTCCCCTACATCCCGGTGGCGGTGGCCGCCGTCATCGCGGTGCTCAAGAACGTGAGCGGCCCGCCGGAAGCGCTGCTGCTGTGGGACCTGATCGTGGTGGTGGCGCTGGTCATCGTCCGCCAGTTCATCGTCATCATGGACAACCAGGCGCTCAACCTGAAGCTTGCCTCGCAAACCGCGGCGCTGCTGGAGAGTGAGGACCATTTCCGCGCACTGGTGCAAAACTCAGGGGACGCCGTCCTGCTGGCCAATGCCGATGGCGTGATTCGCTTCGCCAGCAGCTCGATCGACCGGTTCTTCGCCTACAGCTCGACCGAGCTCGTCGGCCAACCCTTCAGCGAGCTCCTGCATCCAGAGGACCAGCCCGAGTTTGCCACCGGCCTGAAGAAGGCGCTGACCGCGTCGGCGCTTCCGGTCGTCGTGCACTGCCGGTTCCGTCACAAGCTTGGTGGCTGGACCCATTGCGAGGTCACGATCACGAACCTGTTGCACCGTTCCAGTTCGCAGGCGATCGTGCTGAACATCCGCGATGTGACCGACCGCAAGGACATGGAAGAGCGCCTGGCGCACCTGGCGGCGCATGACCCGGTGACCAGCCTGCCCAACCGTCTCTCCTTCCGCAACCAGCTGGACGAGGCGCTCGAGCGCAGCGTGCCCGGCCGAGGGGTGGCGGTGCTGGCGCTCGATATCGACGATTTCAAGTTGGTCAACGACGCGCTCGGCGAGCGCGCCAGCGATGACCTGCTGGGGATGATCGGCGGCCGGCTGGGCAAGCTGATCCCGGCCGGTGACGTGGTCGCCCGGTTGGGCGCGGACGAGTTCGCGGTCCTGATGCAGAACGTGGTCCACGAGGACCAGCCCGTGCGGCTGGCCGAGCGCATCGTCGAGCATTTCAAGGCGCCCTTCAACGTGCAGGAGCGCGAGATCATCCTGCGACTCAGCATGGGGATCGCGCCGCAGGCCGGGCGAGGGGATACCGCCGAGACCATGATGCGCAACGCGGACATCGCCCTCAACGCGGCCAAGGCGCTGGGGAAGGGACGCTTCGAGCGGTATCAGCCACAGCAGCACGCCGCGGTCAGCGACCGGATGGAGCTCGAATCCGACCTGGCGCGCGCGATCCAGCGGCGCCAGCTCGTCCTGCACTATCAGCCGGCGGTTCGCCTCAAGGACGGCGCGCTGCTCGGCTTCGAGGCGCTCGTCCGCTGGAATCATCCGCGTCGGGGACTGCTCTCGCCGGGTGACTTCATTGCCCTCGCCGACGAAACCGGCCTGATCGGGCCGCTGCAGCGCTGGGTCCTCGGCCAAGCCTGCGCCGACGGACGCCACTGGCAGATCCAGTTTCCGAAGGCGCGAGCACTGCAAATCAGCGTCAACGTCAGCCGCCGCGGGCTGGAGGATGCGGACCTCGCGACCGACGTGGCGAATGCCTGCACCGCGGCCGGCTTCGCGCCGTCGCGGCTCGTCCTCGAGCTGACGCAGGGCGCGACCCTCGAAGGCAAGAACACGCTGTCACGGTTGTTGGAGTTGCACGAGAGCGGCGTGAAGCTGGCCCTCGACGACTTCGGCGCCGGCTCGGCGCCGCTGACCGCGCTGCGCGATTTGCCGGTCGACATCGTGAAGCTCGACCACTCGTTCGTCGCGCGAATGGCGGCCAGCGCAACGGACGCGACCGTGGCCCGCGCCGTCATCGACCTCGGCAATACCCTGGGCATGATGACGATGGCGGACGGCATCGAGCGGGCCGAGCAGCTTGCCGCGCTGCAAACCCTGGGGTGTGTCGCGGGGCAGGGCTATTTTCTGTCCAGGCCCCTCACGGCACCCGCGGTCGAGCGGTTGCTCGCGGAGTGCGACGCCGCGGGCGATGGGCTGCGCCTGCCGTCGTTCAAGCTGGAGAAGGCCGGCTAGCCCCCACCCTGCCCTCCCCCAGAGGGGGAGGGGTGATTGGACGCACCTCCCTACCCTCCCCCAGAGGGGGAGGGGTGATCGGACGCACCTCGCGTAGCATCGAAAGGTGCGGGGGCGGCTGACGACGTGGGCGGCCGTCGCGGTCGGCGTCGGTTTTCTGGCGACGGAGACGGTCGTCGTCAATGCGCGCATTCGCGATTACGACGAGGGCGTCTACTGGCAATCGATTCGCGCGCTGGCGCGAGGCGAGCCGATGTTCCGAACGGTGTTTGCCACGTCGCCTCCCATCTTCTACGAGGCACTGCTGCCGTTCTACTGGGTCGGTCATTCGCTGGGCAGCCTGCGCGTCGGGATCCTGGTGCTCGGACTGGTCGGCCTGACCGCGACCTACGCCGTTGGCCGGTTGCTCGCGGGCGACATGGCCGGCCTGGTCGCCGTCCTCCTGGTCGCGACCAGCTGGCACTACCTGCATCAATCGGCCATCCTGCAGGCCGATGGGCCGGCGGTCGCGATCAGCATGCTGGCCCTGGCGCTGGCCATGGGCGCGGTGCGAGCCGATGGCCGGCTGCGTGATGCGCTGGCGGTGGGTAGCGGCCTGGCGCTGGCCTTTTCCGCGGGGACCAAGTTCTTCGGTGCCGTCACGGTGGTGCCACTCGCGATCGTCTTACTCGGCGCATCACGCGGGCGCGGTCGGCTGGCGGCGGCCGCCGTCGCCGGAAGCTTGATCGGGTTGCTGATCGTCCTGTGGCCGGCGCTATTGGCGCCCCATGCCGCCTTCGACGACCTGGTTCTGAGCCATCTGCGGTCCGGCCAGGTGCAAGGCGGCCTTGGCGGGAATTTCCGGATGCTGCTGTTGCGTCGGGAGCTTCCACTGGAAGCGCTGGCTGCGCTCGGCGTCCTGATGGCGGCGCTGCGCCGCGACCGCGCGATGGTGATGCCGCTCGCCTGGGCCGGGGTCTGTGTGCTGGCGATCCTCTTCTACCATCCGCTGTTCCCGCACCACCTGGTGCTCCTGGCCATGCCGCTGGCGCTCGTGGTGGCGGTCGGCCTTCGGAATCTGCCGCCGCTCGGTATCGGGGTTGGGCTTACGGCCGCCGGGCTCGTCCTCGCGACGGCCGCGGTCGGCGCCGTCGTCGCGTTCGGCGATATCCAACTCGCCCTGACGCCCGACCTGCACGACGCCGAGATGACGGCGGCCGTCGAGGCGGCCAGCCGGCCGGGTGAATACTGGATCAGTGACAACCCCTACGCGGTCGCGGCCGCCGGCCGCGACATCCCCGGACCGGTGGTCGACACCTCATCCCAGCTCCCGGCTTCGGGATTGCTGACGGTACGTGATCTCGAGGCAGCCCGCGTTCGCTACGACGTGCGCTGGGTCCTCGTCGATAGTTTTCGGCTCGACGGCATTCCGGGCTTTCGCGACTGGCTCGACCAGCATTATCACCCCGTCCAGACCTTGGGTGGCGGGGCGGTCATCTACCACAACTAAACGAGCTGGGTGGCGTTCTCCCGGAGCCGCTGCGCCATCGCGGCCATCACCTGCAGCACCAGGGCATCGTTTCCTTTGATGGCGTCGCGAAACTGGGCATGGCTCAGCGCCAGCGTCTGCGCCGGCTGGGTGGTCGTCACGGTGGCGGTGGCGAGGCCGCGGTCGAGCATCCCGATCTCGCCGAAGAAGTCACCGGCGCCCAACCGCTTCAACGGCCGGCCGTCGACGGAAACCTCGACTTCGCCATCGAGCACGATATAGAAGGTATCCGTCGGCTGGCCCTGGACCAGGAGCGTCTTACCGGCGGGGAGACTGACCTCATCCACGCGGCTGGCCACGAACTCGAGCTCCCGCTTCGAGCAGTGCGAGAACAAGGGGACCGCCTTGAGGCGGTCTTCCTTTGACGGCACACCTGCAGCCTACGGTATCGGACACCCGCGCTCAAGTGGCCCAGGCGCCTACGGAAATGAGATGAGGACGCGGCCCAGTTTTACCGATCCGTGACAGGTTCCGAACCGAGTCAGTTCGGGCTTTCGACCTGCGAGGCCCCCACGGATGCCACACTGAGCCCAGTCTTCATCACAGGAGGTGAAATCAATGTTTGCCACCATCTACAACAAGATTCGCAATCTGCTCAACCGTGAGGAAGGGCAGGGTATGGTCGAGTACGCCCTTATCCTCGTCTTGATCGCTGTCGTGGTCATCGTCGTGCTGATCATCCTCGGCAACCA
>Ga0307478_10000640_pt1 | contig 34559 bp, 28 predicted proteins | sample atmos_gasesECM4C_2_FD_203713 | JGI IMG/M metagenome (GOLD analysis project Ga0307478, IMG submission 203713) | Hardwood forest soil microbial communities from Morgan-Monroe State Forest, Indiana, United States - atmos_gasesECM4C_05 | ecosystem: Environmental > Terrestrial > Soil > Temperate...
GATCCCGGCATCAACGTTCAAACTACTCGTCGCCGTCACCGCGTTGCTCACGCTCGGCCCCGACTACCGGTTCGAAACACGACTCGAAGCGCTCGGCGAACCGCGCAACGGCACGCTCGAGGGTGACCTCTACCTCGTGGGCAGCGGCGATCCGGCGCTGACATCGGATGCGCTGCGCGGCGGCATCGGCGTGCTCGCGCGCGGCGGCCTCACCGACATCACCGGCGGTGTGGTGGCCGACGCGTCGCTGTTCGGCGGTCGCGAGATCAACCCGGCGTGGGATCCCGACGACTTGCAGTACGATTACGCGGCTGGCACGAGCGCGCTTTCGCTCGACGAGGGTACGGTTGAGTTTCACCTCGTGCCGGCGGCGTCCGGCGCGCCCGCGCGCATCGAAGTGCGTCCGCCGAGCGATGCGGTGCAAGTGCGTGGTGGCGTACTGACCGGGTACTCGAGCACGCTGTCGATCGCTCGCGCACCCGACCGCAACACATTCACGTTCGATGGCGACATCGCGGTGAACGCTGAGCAATCGTTCTATCGGCCGGTGATCGATCAGCCGCACTACGTCGCCGGGGTCGCGCGCTCGTTGTTGCGCGAGCGAAACATCACGGTCGAGGGCGGCTCGCACACCGGTGTCGCGCCGTCCGTCGCGACCGTGTTGTGGCGGCACGAGTCGGCACCGCTGAAGACGCTGCTCAACCATATGCTCTTCGAGTCGGATAACCACTACGCGGAGCAGTTGCTGCGGGCCGTCGGTGCGCACGCGGGCGCCGTCGGCACCGAGCACTCGGGGGCGATCGTCGAACGCGCGGTGTTCGGGGAGCTAGGCGCTCCCACCGACGGCCTGCGCGTGGTGGACGGGAGCGGCCTCGCGCCGACCGATCGCGTCGCGCCGATCGATCTGGCGACGTTGCTGGCGCGCGCCACGCTCGTCGCTCCGGGAGAAGTCCTCTTCGCGGATCTTCCCCGGGTGGGGATCGAGGGAACGGTTCGCCGGCACGACGTTACGACCGCGCTTGGGCGCGCGCGTGCCAAAAGCGGCCACATCAACGATGTCGATGCGTTAGCTGGCTACGTTGACACGCGGCACCACGGTCGCGTTGCCTTCGCCATCCTGGTCAACGACCCGCGCGCCGACGATGACCCGGTCTACGACGGGATGGACGCCACGTTGGATATCCTGGCCGGTTCCTGATCGGCCGATTCCAAAGAGGGCGCCCCCGTAGGGACCGGAAAACGAGCCTTCATGGAAGCACCGGCAGTCGGGACCTCGCTGATCATCCGCGTCGAAACCCAGAATTCACCCAATGCGTTCGCGAATTTGGCCGCCGCCGTCGGCGAAGCCGGTGGCGTCGTGAACGCCGTCGATACGCACACCGTGGGACGCACGACGACCGTGCGTGACGTCACGATCACCGTTGCAAGCGACGCGGTCGGCTTAGCGGTGCAAGCGGCGATCAGAGCGCAAGAGGGCGCGCGGCTGATCAGCGTCTCCGACTCGATCTTCCTGGCCCACCTCGGCGGCAAGATCCACATCGAACCGAATATCCCGGTCCGGACGCGCGCCGATCTTTCAACCGTTTACACGCCGGGCGTCGCCCGCGTCTCGATGGCGGTGGCCGAAGATCCCGCCAAGGCCTTCCAGCTCACGATCAAGCGCAACACGGTCGCGGTGATTTCCGACGGTACGGCGGTTCTCGGTCTGGGCGATATCGGGCCGCTCGGTGCGTTGCCCGTGATGGAGGGCAAGTGCATGCTCTTCAAGCAGTTCGGCGGCGTCGACGCCTTCCCGATCACGCTCGACACGAAGAACGTCGATGAGATCGTCGAGACGTGCATTCGCATCGCGCCGGTGTTCGGCGGATACAGCCTCGAGGACATCTCCTCGCCGCGCTGCTTCGAAGTCGAAGAACGCTTGATCGACGCGCTGGATATCCCGGTCATGCACGACGACCAGCATGGCACGGCGGTGGTGATCCTCGCGGCGATCATCAATGCCGCCGCCGTCGTCGGCAAACGCCTCGAAGAGATGACGATCGTGCTCAACGGCAGCGGCGCGGCCGGTACCGCAACGATCAAGCTGTTGCTCCTCGCAGGCGTGGGTGACGTGATCGCGGTCGATCGCGACGGCGCGATTTCGGGCGACCAGCTATACGGCGCACCGCATTGGACGTGGCTCGCGAAGCATACCAACAACAACCGCCGGCGCGGCTTGTTGCGCGACGTGCTCAAGGGTGCCGACGCGTTCATCGGCCTGAGCGCTCCGAACATCCTCAACGGCGAGGACATCAAGAACATGGCGCGCGATCCGATCGTGTTCGCGATGGCCAACCCGAGCCCCGAGATCATGCCCGAGGCCGCCGCGCCCTACGTTGCCGTCATGGGGACGGGCCGCAGCGACTTCCCCAACCAGGTGAACAACGTGCTGGCGTTTCCCGGCATCTTCCGCGGCGCGCTCGACGTGCGCGCGCGCAAGATCAGCGACGGGATGAAGATCGCCGCGGCGCGGGCGATCGCCGATATCGTCGGTGCCGAGCGCAACGCCGAGTACGTGATTCCGAGCGTATTCGATCCGCGCGTCGCCGACGGCGTGGCCAAAGCCGTCGAAAAAGCCGCTATTGAAGAAGGCCTGGCTCGCCGCACGCTCCTCGCCGCCGATGAGGACAACGCCGCGACATCGATGGTTCGCGGATGAGCGAGAAGGTTCTGATCATCGAGGATGATCCGGAGATCGCGTTTTTCGAACGCACGATTCTGGAACGCGCCGGCTATGAGGTCAAGGTCGCAACGACCGGCGCCGCCGGGCTCGAAGCGGAACCGGCGTTCAAGCCGGCCGTGATCTTGCTCGACGTCGAGCTGCCCGACATCAGCGGCTTGGACGTGTGCACGTCGCTTGCGAACTCGAGCGACGCCTTCATCTTGATGGTCAGCGCGCACTCGACCGAGAACGACGTGCTCAAGGGCCTCGGTCTCGGTGCCGACGACTACGTGCGCAAGCCGTTCTCGGGTAACGAGCTGGTGGCGCGCGTGCAATCATTTTTGCGCCGCCGCGAACGCTCGCGCCGCAGCGACGGCGACGGACGTTTGCAAACCGGCACAACCGAACTCGTGCGCGACTTTCACACCCTCGAGAATGCCGGCAAGAACGTGAGCCTGACGGCGCTCGAATTTCGTCTGCTGTGGTATCTTGCGGAGAACAGCGGCAAACTGTTGACGCGCGCCCAAATTCTCGAACGCGTGTGGAACGACGTCTCGGGCGTTCCGACGCGGGTCGTCGACGTGCACGTTGCCGCGTTGCGCAAAAAGCTGAACGAAGTCGAAGCGCACCTTCAGATTTCCAGCGTGCGCGGCATCGGTTATCGTCTCGACGAACGATAGGAGCAAGCGGGACCACTCGCCGGCGCGCGAATCCGAAGGCACGTGAAGTCTTTCGTTCTGCGTACCGCGTGTGTGGCGTTCGCGCTCGCACTATTGCCGCTGGGCGTTCGCTCCGCGACGGTGAGTTATGCACCGCCGGCGGGCAGCTTACCAGCCGGCCGCTATCACGGGGTGCCGTACAGCGCGGTTCTCCCCTCGGGGCGCTTGGTGACGCCGGCCGGCACCAGCATCGTCACCGGCATGAACAGCTTGGGCGTCGTGCTCTCGCCCGACGGGCGCTATGCGATCACCACGAACGACGACGAAAGCGGGGGCAGCGTACGCAGCGCGCTCGATCCCGACGCGAGCGGCGGCTACTCGCTCACGGTGATCGATACGACGCGCATGGTTTCCGTGATGCACTACCGCGCGCCGAACGAGACGTTCTACGGGGGTCTCGCCGCCGTGCGCGATACGAGTAATTCTTCGCAAGCGCTGGTTTTTGCCGCCGGCGGCGCGTCGAATGCCGTCTACGTCTTCGATCTCGATGCGGCCGGACGGCTCGCGCCGGACGCGCGCCACGTGATCGCCGTTCCGGCTCCTACCGATGCGGCATTCGCGGATCGTGGCATCAGTTTTCCGTCCGCGCTGCTGGCGTCGAACGACGGCCGGCGCATCTACGTCGTTTCCGCCGGCGGTCAGTCGGTGGCGGCGATCGATGTTGCGACCCGGCGCTTGTTGTCGGCGCCGCAGCGCGTCGGATTCTCACCGAGCGGTGTGGCCGTTGCCGGTGCGCGGTTGCTCGTGACCAACGAAGGGCTGATGCGCTACGGCCGCTTGCCCGTGCCCCTCACGAGTCCGGCTTTCGGCGCTCCGCCGGCGAACGCGTCCGAGGCCTCGTCGCTCTCCGAAATCGCACTCGACGCCGGCGGCGGACTGGCGGGCCCGAGCGGGGCGCTGCCGATGGACACGCCGCCCGACGGTTTGCGGCTGGTCGGCGGGGCGCATCCGACCGCGATCGTCACGACCACCGACGCCGGCTATGCGTTCGTCGCGATGACGAACGTCGACCGCATCGCCACCGTCGCGCTCGGCGCGACGCCGCATGTAGCCGGCGGCACCGAGTTGCGGTTGTTCGATCGCGGGCCGTACGGCACGCAGCCGACGGCGCTCGCGCTCAGCCGCGATGCGTCACGTTTGTACGTCGCGTTGACCGGACTCGACGCGATCGCGGTGATCGATGCGCGCGATCCGCTGCATTTGCACCGCCTCGGTTTGATCCCCACCGGCTGGGCGCCGAGCGCGCTAGCACTGAGCGCCGACGATCGCACGCTCTTCGTCGCGAATCAAAATGGTTTTGGATACGATGCGAGCTTCGCCGGAAATCCGGAAACGGGGGCGGATGCGCGGGCCGTTTGGTCGACGCTCGAGCGCATCGACTTGGCGGAAGTGAAGCTGGCGGAAACGACGCGCGCCGCGCTGGCCGCGACGCGCAACGTCGTGGCGATGCCGGCGCCGTTGCCGCCAGCCATCCACAACGTCGTGCTGCTGGTTGAGGGCGACAAGAACTACGATGAGGTGCTCGGCGATCTGGGCGTCGGACCGGGCGCGCCGAGCTTCGCGCTCTACCCTGCCGCTGATACGCCGAACTTGCACGCGCTCGCGCGCCGCTTCGGTCTGGCCGGCAACTTCTTCGGCGAACCCGGCGGCGATGCACTGCAAGTCACCGGCGGCATCGCGAGCGCCTTCACCGAACGGACGGTGCCGGTGCAGCTTGCACGGCGCCCGCTCGGTTTCGCCAACGAAGAGCCCGAAGATATGCTGCGTTTGGGAACGGTGTTTCACGAACTCTCGCGCCACGATCTGAGCTTCCGCGACTACGGCGGTTTCCTCGACGTCTCCGGGACGACCCCGGCGGGTTACACGCAGAACGTGCCCGTACCGGCGGTGCTCGCGGACCATGTCGATCCGAATTACCCGGCGTTCTCCGCAAATGTGCCCGACGCGACGCGCGCGGCCGAATTCGTACGCGATTTCGGCGCTCTCTCGGCCGCTCACCGGCAGCCGCGCTTCGCCTATGTCGCGCTACCTGGCGGCGGCGACGGAGCAGCGGGCACGGCGGCGGCGGAGGCGTCCGTCGTCGACGGTGATCGCGCGCTCGGCACGATCGTCGATTTTCTCTCGCATTTGCCGTCGTGGCGCACGACGGTCGTGTTCGTGCTGCCGGCGAGTGCGAGTACGGGACGCGATCACATCGACGCTTCGCGCACCTATGCGCTCGCGATCTCGCCATTCGTCAAACACGGCTATCTCGGCATGCGGCATCTCTCGACGGCGAGCGTGCTCAAGACGATCGACCGCGTGTTCAAGCTGCCCCCGCTCTCGCTCGGCGATCTGCTCGCCAACGATTTGGGAGACTTTTTTGGGACCCGGCCGGACGTACGCCCGTACGAGGCGGCGACCGCGCCGTAGCCGAAAGGTCCGGTCGTGGGAGAGCCGTGCATTCCGTGATGACGAAATCATCCGAGCCGCCGTACGTTCGTTCTGACGCCGGCGCTCTAGCCGGCGCCGTCGTATGTGCCCCCTCGGCCAGCATCGACCAGCTTCCGCCGATCAAGGGCGAGCCTTCGCCGATCGCAAGCCGGGCCTTCGAGCAGCACGGGATCTTGCTCCGCACGCTGCGCGACCGTGGCGTCGACCTGACGATTCTCGAGCCGTCGACCGAGACGCCAACCGAGTCGCTCGTGGCCGATTGCGCGATCGTTTTGCCTCAAGGGGCAATCCTGGCGCGCCCGTCGTCGGTCGAGCGCCGCGGCGAACTGCCTGCCATCGAACGTGCGCTCGCGGCCTGCGGGATTCCGATCGCCGGGCGCATCGAAGCGCCGGGCCTGCTCGATGCGACCGATGTCGCGATCGCCGGCGACCGCATGTTCATTGGGGTGCCGCGCCCCGGCGCCGGGCTGCGTTCGCGCTCGAACGCGCTCGGCCGCGAACAACTTGCCGCGTTCGCCGCGGCGGCCAACCTCAGCGTCGTCGAACTCGCGATCGCACCCGACGTCCCGCGCCTGCGCAACGTGTTCAACGTCGTCGCGACCGACGCGGTAATCGCCGCGCCTGAGATGATCGATTTGGTTCCGGTCCGTGACCTGCGCGTGATCGAAGTTCCGCGGGGCGAAGAATTTGCCGCCGGCGTTCTTGCCTTCGGCGATCGTCGCGTGATCGTCAACCTGCGCTTCCGCTACAGCATCGGTTTGCTGCGGGCGGCGAAGATCGACGTCGAGGCCATCGACCTGTGGGAGTTCGGAAAAGCGGGAGCCGGCCCGTTCCAGTTGGCCCTCGCCACGAAGCGGGGATAGTGGATTGCGCTTTGCGCAATCCGGCGCGTTGATATGAGGGTCGCGATCCTCTCCGATCTCCACGGGAATGCGGTGGCGCTCGATGCGTGCCTGGCGGACCTTGCCGCTGCCGGCGGTGCCGACAGCATCATTGCCGCGGGTGATCTGTGCATGGACGGGCCGCGGCCGCTCAAAGTGCTGCGCCGCTTGAAGGAGGCCGGCGCACACGTGGTGCGCGGGAACACCGATCGCATGATCGCGCTGGAAGACCCGGCCGGTTACGATGACGAAACGCGCGCATCGATCATGTGGCAGCGCGGCGCCCTCGGTCAGGATTGGGTGGCGTGGCTCGGCGCGGCACCGTTGACGGTCGCGGTCGGCACCGGCGCAGACGGTCTGTTGATCACGCACGCGACGCCCGCGTGCGACGACGAACACGTGTGGCCGGATGCGAGCGACGCGCAGCTCGAGGCGATCACCGCGAACATTCCGCAACATACGATCGCGTTCGGTCATTTGCACCTGCCTTACGTGCGCACGTGGCGCGGCCGCACGTTCGTCAACGTCGCGTCGGCCGGCTTGCCGAAAGATGGCGATCCGCGCGCGCATTACGTGATCCTCACCCAGCAGACCGGCGGCTGGTCGATCCGCTCGCGACGCGTCGCGTTCGACATCGACAAGGTCGAACGTCAAATTCGCAAGAGCGGGATGCCCAACGTCGCCGAGCGCATCGCCGTGTTGCGCCGGCATCGTTACAAACAACTGGCGGAGCACCAGCTCTAATGTTGGCGTTGCGCATCGACGGCCTGGTGAAACGCTACGGCGATTTCACCGCCGTCGACGGGATTTCGTTCGACGTGCCCGAGGGCGAGTTCTTCGGCTTGCTCGGGCCCAACGGCGCGGGTAAAACGACCACGATCAATTCGATCGTCGGGCTCTCGAAAATCACCGCCGGTTCGATCGAGCTCTTCGGCCTCGACGTGACCACCGATTGGCGCGCCGCGCGCCGTCTGGTCGGCCTATCGCCGCAAGAGTACAACTTCGACCGCTACCTGAGCATTCGCGACATCCTGATCTATCAAGCCGGCTACTACGGTCTGCACGGCAAGGCCGTGCGCAAACGGGCCGACGAGTTGCTCGAGCGTTTCGGGCTCACTTCGAAAGCGAAACAGCTCTACACGCGTCTCTCCGGCGGCATGAAACGCCGCCTGACGATCGCGCGCGCGCTGATGTACGCGCCGAAGCTGCTCATCCTCGATGAGCCGACCGCCGGCGTCGACGTCGAACTGCGCTTGGAACTGTGGTCGTTCTTGCGCGAACTCAACCGTGAAGGCACGACGATCATCCTGACCACGCACTATCTCGAAGAAGCCGAAGAGCTGTGTTCACGCATCGGCATCATCGAGGCCGGCAAGCTGGTCGCACTCGAGACGACGCGCAAGCTGATCGGCGAACGCACGTTGCAAGACGTGTTCTTGGAGTTGACCCGCCGATGATGATCAAGACCGCCGATCGCACCCCGAACTTCATCGGCTTCCAGACGCTCGTCAAGCGCGAGATGGTGCGCACGTTCGCGATCATCAATCAGGTGATCTGGCCGCCGGTGATCCAGACGCTGCTCTACGTCTTCGTTTTTGGGCTCGCGCTCGGGAGCAAGATTCCGACCGTGCAGGGGGTGAAGTACTCGCAGTTCCTCATTCCGGGCCTGATCATGCTGCAAGTGATCGATCAGACGTACGGTGAGGGCTCGAGCACGGTCTTCCAGGGCCGGTTCATGAACTCGATTCAGGAATTGCTGATCGCGCCGCTCTCGGCGTTCGAGATGGTGATGGGCTACGTCGTCGCGGGAACGGCGCGCGCGCTCTTCATTGCGTCCCTGATCACCATGCTTGGTGCGGTATTCGTGCAGACGCTGCCGGTGCAATGGGGGATCTACCTGCTGACGATCGTGCTCGTCGCAGTGCTGTTTTCATCGCTCGGCATCATCTGCGGGCTCTTTGCCGAGAAGTTCGATCACATCGCGCTGCTGACCACGTTCTTCATCACCCCGCTGGTCTTCGTCGGCGGCGTCTTCACCTCGACCCAGTTCTTGCCGCCGCTGGCACGCACGATCTCGATGTTCAACCCGATGTTCTACATGATCAACGCGTTCCGCTATTCATACACGCTCCACGGCGACGCCCCGCTCGCCCTCTCGCTCGGCGTCGTCACCACCCTGACCGTCGTAGCCTTCGGAACCGCCCTGGTTCTCGTATCGATCGGCTTCAAACTCCGCACCTAACGTCACCCCGAGCAAAGCACCGCAGGTGCGTCGTCGAGGGGCAACCACGGCGCAACATCGATTGAGGCGGCCCCTCGACGACGCACCTGCGGTGCTTTGCTCGGGGTGACGTGGGCTAGAAGAACGGGTTGTGGGCTTTTTCTTCGCCGATCGTTGACGGGGGGCCGTGGCCGGGGGCGACGACGGTGGCGTCGTCGAGCGTGAAGAGCTTGAAGCGGACGCTCTCGAGGATGTCTTTGTACCCCGACGTGGTGCCGAACGCGCCGCCGACGCTGCCGGCGAAGAGCGTATCGCCGGTGAAGAGCGTCGAGCGGAAGAGGAAGCACGAACTGCCGTCGGTGTGTCCGGGCGTGTGCAGCATGCGGATCGCGGCGTTGGGACCGAACGGCAGCTCATCGCCGTCGACGATCGGCTTTGCGCGTTTGCCGAGTTCGCCGATCGCCGCGACGTCGGAGCGGTGCATCACGATCTCGGCGTCGGGAAAAGCCTGGGAGATGTCGGCGGTCGCATCGCAATGGTCGGCGTGCTTGTGCGTGATGAGGATATAGCGCAGCGCGAACGGCCCGTCGGCGATGGCGCTGAGAATGGTCGAAGGCAAGCCGGCGGGATCGATCAACGCGGCCGTCCGCCCGTCATCGAGGAAGAACAGGTAACCGTTGGAGGGGTGCGGGTCATGCGGGTGATGGCGCACGTCGCCCGGTAACGCGATATGCGGCTCCCAGCGCCGGGCGGCGGCATCGGCCAGCTTGCCCGGGTCGAGTCCCAGCAGCTTCGCGAGTGCTCGGGCTTCAGCGTCATCCGGAGCGCCTTCGCCCTTCTGCCATTCGGTGATGTGGGCCGCCGGCAGGCCGCTGCGCGCGGCCAGAGCGGCGGCGTCCAGGCCCGTTCCGCGCGACGCCTTGCGCAGGATGTCGCAGAAATCGTCTTCCAGCATGCAGCGCTCTCTTTTCTGAACCGGACGCAAGCGCCTAGGGGTTGAAGGGAGCGACATGCCCCGCAACCACAGCTCCGTCGCCATCATCGGATCCGGACCCGCCGGCCTCACCGCCGCCGTCTATGCCGCCCGCGCCAACCTCGCTCCGGTCGTCTTTGCCGGCGGCCTTTACGGCGGGCAATTGATGCTCACGACCGAGGTCGAGAACTATCCGGGCTTCCCGCAAGGCATCATGGGACCCGAATTGATGGAGAACTTCCGGCTGCAGGCCGAACGCTTCGGGGCCGTGATGCACTTCGTGGATGTAACGAAGGTCGATTTCGCGCAGACGCCATTCCGGCTATGGACCGATGACGATGAATACACCGCCGATACCGTGATCGTCGCTACCGGCGCAAGCGCGCGCTGGCTCGACGTTCCGCACGAAGCGCGCTTGCGCGGTCGCGGCGTTTCGACGTGTGCCACGTGCGACGGCGCGTTCTTCCGCAACCAGCACATCGTCGTCGTGGGCGGTGGCGATTCGGCGATGGAAGAAGCGCTGTTCCTCACCCGCTTTGGTTCGAAGGTGACGGTGATCCATCGCCGCTCGTCGTTCCGGGCGAGCAAGATCATGGCCGATCGCGTGCTCGCGCACGAAAAGATCGAGGTGATCTGGAACAGCGAAGTCTCCGAAGTGCTGGGCGCAGAGAAAACCGAGGGGCTCGGCCTGCGCAACGTCGAGACCGGTGAAACTAGCACGATCGCTGCCGACGCGCTGTTCATCGCGATCGGACACGATCCGAACACCGCGCTGTTCAAGGGCCAGATCGATCTGGATCCGATGGGCTACATCGTTTCGGCCGATGGCGTGACGACCAACATTTCCGGCGTGTTCGTTGCCGGCGACGTGTTCGACGTGCGCTACAAGCAAGCCATCACGGCGGCGGGCTCAGGTTGCAAGGCCGCACTCGAAGTCGAAAAATACCTGGAGGCTCACGAAGCAAAGCACCCGACGGCGCTGGTCTAACCGGTGGGTATCGGGCGCCGGATGGCCTTCGCGGCGCTCGGTATGTTCATTGCGTTCGTTTTGGCCGTTCTTGCGTACAGCGGCTACGTCTGGACCGGCGTCGCGAACGGCACGGCGCGGACGACGGGCACGGTCGGTGGGCTCGGATTGCGCGCGCCGGTAACGGTGATGCGCGACGCGCGTGGCGTGCCGCACATTCGCGCTGCCTCGGTGCACGACGCGGCCTTCGCGCAGGGGTACGTCACCGGTGCCGACCGGCTCTTTCAGATCGACATCACGCGGCGCTTCGTGCTGGGCACGCTTTCCGAAATGCTCGGTTCGGTGACGATGCAAGCCGATCAAGACGCGCGCATCATCGATCTGAAGGGCATCGTCGAGCGCGAGTACGCGCACCTCTCCGCCGTCGACCGCGATGCGTTGCAAGCCTACGCCGACGGCGTGAACGCGGCGGCCGCGCACGAATCGCTGCCGCCGGAGTACCGGGTGCTGCTCTTGCACTTCACACCGTGGCGGCCGCAGGATTCGCTCGCGGTCGGCTTCGCGATCGTCCTCGACCTCAGCGATTCGTGGTACGACGTGATGGCACGTGACGCGGTCGAGCGTGAGGCCGGCCCGCGCGCCGTGGCGGCGTTTTTCTCGCTGACCGATCCGGCGTACGACGTCCCGACCACCGGCGGCCGGCCGGTGCAGTTGCCGCCGTTGCCGGCACTCGGCGGCACGCACGCGCCGTCGGCCGTCGCATGGAACGGCGAGAACGTTCACGATGTGCTCGGCAGCAACGAGTGGGTCGTGGGCGCGCAGCGCACGGCAACGGGGCGCGCGCTGCTTGCCAACGATCCGCATTTGATACGCCGCATTCCCGGGATCTGGCACCTGGTCGAGATCAACGCACCCGGCGAGCACGTCGCCGGCGCCGCGATCGCCGGCGTCCCCGGCGTTATCCTCGGACACAACGGCCACCTCGCATGGGGCGCGACGAACGCCGATGTCGTGAGCGCGCGCGTCTTCGCCGAGACGTTCGCGGACAACGAGGGTTTGACGTATCGCACCGGCACGCGCTGGTCCAGCGCGGTGATGCGCCATGAATCGTTCAACGAGCGCTTCGGCAGCCCGCGCAATCACGACTACCTCACGACGCGCCACGGCTTCGTGCTCGAAAACAGCGGCTTCGTGCGTCATGCCGTTGCGTGGAACGAGCTCTCCGACACGCGTTCGCCCGTGTCCGCCTTTCTGGCCCTCGACCGCGCCGGCTCGATCGAGGCGGGCATGCACGCGCTGGCGCAGTATCCGGGCCCCTCGCAAAACTTCGTGCTCGCGCAAACCGACGGCCGTGCGGCCTTCAGCATCGCGGGCGCGATTCCGAACGACCCCGCGTGGGGACTCGCGGTCGGCAATGGCGCCCGCTTACCGGGAACGCCGCTCACGTTCGTGCCGTTTGCGCGATTGCCGCACGTGGCAGCGACGCGCGGCGCGCTCGCGGTGAGTGCCAATAACGTCGCCTACGGTGCGGGATATGCGTATCGCCTCGGCGCCTATTTCAGCGCGCCGTATCGCGCCGCCGAAATCGGGCGCCGCCTGCACGCGTTATCGAAGGTCGACGTCGAGGCATCGCGCAGCATTCAGGCCGACACGACGTCGCTCGCGGAAGAAGAACTCGCGCGGATGTGCGTGACGGCACTCCACAAGAGCGGCGCCGATCGCGATCCCGGCCTCGCCCCGTCTTATGCCGCGCTGAGCGCGTTCGTGACCTCGGAGCACGGGAGCTTCGCGCCGGATTCGAAGGGCGCGAGCGTCATTCAACGCGTGCGCTTCGTCGCGACGCGTGACTTGATCGCTGCCCACCTGCGCGCGTCGACCGCCGCTGCGTACTTGCGCGATGGTCCGGCGTTCGTGACGCTGATGCGCGCGCTGCGCGAACGGCCGCGCGGTTGGTTCCCGCACGACGATCCCGCGGCGTTCCTCGTGAACGCGGTACGCGAGACGGTGCCGCTCTTCGGCGGCCGTGATGCGGTCGCAACGCCGTACGGCACGGCGTATGCGGTCGTTGCGCGGCATCCGTTCGCCGCGTTCACCTGGCACTTCTGGGACGCGCCTGCGTTTCCGGGCAGCGGCGGCAGCTACGCTCCCGCGGTGCAGGCGATTTCGCTCGGTCAGAGTTTCCGCGCCGTCTGGGACGTCGGGAACTGGGAGGCCGGCGGCATCGATCTGCCTCTCGGCGAGTCGGGCGAACCCGGCTCACCGCATTATACGGACGCAGTAGCAGCGTGGCTACGCCACGATCTCACGCCGCTGCCGTTCAGCGCGGCAGCCGTTACCCGCGCAGCCGTAGCCACCCTCACGCTGCGCTAAGGTTTCTTGAGGCCCGCGCGGGTGAGCCAGTATTCCCAGCCGCGTTGGAAGGCCGGCGATTCGGGGCGGACGGGGCCGGCGAGTTCCACTTCGCCCGGCGATGAGATCGTCACGCTGCCGCCGAGCAATTTCGCCGTCGTGAGAATGCGGGCGTTCTTCGGCAGATAGATCGCGGTGCTCACCGCGTCTTGCAGGTGGTTGCCGGCGACGGCGAAGCCGTGCCCGCGCATCAAGGCGATCTTGTCGCGCCCGAGCGCCGCGGCCAGATCGGTACCTTGCGCGAGGTTGGTCACGAGCATGTTCGTATCGCCGAACTTATCGCGAATATCCCAGACGGGCATATGGTTTCCGATGCACGCGGCCTGATGCCACACCGGCTGCAGCGGTACCGAACTGATCGAGTAGGGGACGACGTCTTCTTGGTGCGAGTGCACGACCGAGACGACGTCGGGCCGGGCCTTGTAGATCGCGCCGTGGATGAAGCGTTCGATATACGGCGAGCGGTCGTCGTTCCCGACGACGTCGCCATCGAGGGTGAACTCCATGATGTCTTCCACGCCCACGAGCTCGGGGCTGCGCGAACGCGAGAGCAGGAAGTGTGCCGGGTTGTCCGGGTGCCGCATGCTGACGTGGCCGTAGCCGTCGAGCACGCCTTCGCGCGCGAGGATGTGGTTGGCGGACATGACGTCCCATTTCGCTTGCGCGGTCGTTGCGGTTGTTGTGGTCACGAAAAATTTAACTCCAGACTTTTTTGGCGACGTCGGTGACGAGCTTCATTTTGGCCCACTGCTCGTCTTCGGCGATGATGTTACCCTCTGACATCGAGGCAAAGCCGCATTGCGGGCTGAGCGCCAGACGGTCGAGCGGAATGTACTTCGTGGCCGCATCGATCTGCTTCGCGATCGTGTCGGCGTTCTCGAGCTGCCCGATCTTCGTGCTGATCAGGCCGAGCACGACCAGTTTGTCCTTGGGCACGAAGCGCAGCGGTTCAAACGAGCCCGAACGTTCGTCGTCGTATTCGAGCAGGAAGCGGTCGACCTCGAGGTTGTTGAACAGCTTTTCCGCGATCGCGTCGTAGCCGCCGCTCGCATACCAATTGCTCTTGTTGTTCCCGCGGCACAGGTGGATCGCCAAGAGCACTCCCGGCTTGCGAGCCTTGCGAAAGCCGAGGTTGTCGGAGGCGATCGCCTCATCGAGCAGCGCGTCGAGATCGGGGTTGTACTCGGTGCGCAAGAATGCGCGCCACTTCTCATCGAGATAGTAGCTGTAGCGTGGTGCATCGACTTGGATGTACGCGACGCCCTCGTCGGCGAGCGCGGCCATTTCGCCGGCGATGATCGCGGCGATATCGGCCAACAACGGTTTGTACGTGGGGTAAGCTTTTTCGCTCGTACCCTTGCGATACGCGATCGCGGGAAACTGGTTGGCGCTCGGCAGCGTCATCTTGACCGGACCCGGGCTATGCTTCAAAAGAAATGCCGTCTCGTGCTCGGTCAGGCGCCGCTTCTGTGTGATCTTCGCGGTGACGACGTCGAGCAGGGGCTGCGTCTTGCCGGCTTTCTTCGTTTGCGCGCTCGTCCACGTGCGCGCATCCGCGTCGCTGCTCGAAAATCCATCAACGGAATCGACGAGATCCGACATGAAGCCTTCGCGCCGCAATTCACCGTCGGTGAAGATGTTGAAGCCAAGCTCTTTCTGCTTCGCGATGATGCGCAGAATCTCGCGATCTTCAAGCGCGCGCAGTTCGGGCGAGCCGGGCTTCGCCGCGCGCATCCGGAGTAATTCCGGCGACCGCAAGAAACTGCCGAGGTGATCGGCGCGGAAGGCGCTCTTGTCCAAAGGCGGAGCCATGCCCGGGCGTTCTAAACGAGGCTGGCGCAGGCCTCGGTGATTTCCGGGTGCCGGAAGCGGTAGCCGGCGGCGAGCGCCGCCGCGGGCAAGACGCGCTGGCCTTCGGTAACGATCGAGGCACCCTCGCCGAAGAGGAGCTTGATCCCGAAGGCGGGTGCCGGAACGATAGCCGGGCGGTGGACGGCGGCAGCGAGCGCTCGCGTGAAGTCGCGGTTGTGCACCGGGTTCGGTGCGGTTGCGTTGAGGACTCCCTGATAGCCGTCGATCGCCAGCAAGAAGATCCCGACGTGGTCCTCGAGGTGCACCCACGACATCCACTGCTCGCCGCTTGCGACCGGTCCGCCGAGGCCCGCGCGAAACAGCGGCAAGAGCGGGGATAATGCGCCGCCGCTGCGCCCAAGGACGAGCCCGGTTCGCACGACAGCGACGCGCATGCCGAGCGCGCTCGCCCGCATCGCCTCCGCTTCCCACGCGACGCACACGCGTGCCAGAAAGTCATTCCCCGCCGGGCTCGTTTCGGTGAACGTCGCGGTGCGGCTCATGCCGTAGTAGCCGACCGCCGACGCGCTGACGTAGATCCTCGGCCGTGCATCGACGCGTTCCAGCGCGGCGAGAAACGCGTGCGGCAACTCGACGCGTGAACGCGCGATCTCGCGCTTGGAGTGTTCCGTCCAGCGTCCCACCACCGGTGCGCCGGCGAGGTTCACCACGACGTCGCTACCACTTGCCGCTTGGGCGGCGCGCGCCGGATCGCGCAGCGAACCCGCGCGCACGTCGTCGCCGCGCGCTTGCAGCGCCGCGCCGAGCGCGCGACCGACGAAGCCGGACGCGCCCAGCACGGTGACCTTCACGGCGTCATTGCGCGATCAGGGCGGCGGCGCGCTCCAGCGTGGCGCGCGCGCGGCCCGCCGCGAGATCGACGGCGTTCTGATCGCCTTCGCCGATCGCCCGAGCGACGTCCGGAAACGAGATGCCGGTCTCGCCGTCCACGCCGTAGCTGATGAGATCGAGCGTGCGGGCGGCTTCCAGCTCACGGTCGGATGCGTTGCCCGTCGCAACACGTTTCGTCGCGGCGTCGTGACGGTTCGCGCTGGCAGCGAAGCGTTGAATCGCGGCCGCGAAGCCGTGCGTGTCGAGGCTGACGTGACGCGTGCGTGCCAGGGCGGCGAGGTTGCGCAGCGCAGCATTCATCGGGCCGACGTACGCGTTGAAGTGATAGGGAACGACGTCGGCGTCGGCCAAGCGCAGCACCGCGATGCCGAAGAGCTGCGCGCTTGCGCGGTGCAGAGCGAATTGCGGATCGCTGATCGTACGCGCGTACTGCAGCGTATCGTAGCTCGAGTGGTAGGGGCCGAAGGGCCCGCTGAACGTCGCGTTAGCGCTCGGCGTGCCGGCGCCGAACAAGAACGGCGCGCGGTCGATCCCGCCGTTGCCGCGGTCGATCGGCGGCAACGCGCCGTGCGTGCGGAAAGCGTACCGCTCGTAGATCGTGCCGCCGGGCCGGGCCGGATCGTCGACGACGTGCGAGGCATCGGCGATCGTCGGTGCGATCGCGGCGACCGCGTCGGCCCCGAACGTGCCGCCCGTGACGCTGGGTTCGGTGTTCAGGTAGGCGATCGAGGTATCGCGGATCTCATCGCCGTGACGTTTGAGATAGGCGAGCGAGCCGTAGGCGCCGAGTTCTTCGCCATCCCAGGCGGCCAGCACGATCGTGCGGCCGGGCACCCAACCGGTGTGGGCCAGGTACCCGAGCCCGCGCGCGGTCTCGAGCAGGGTCACGGTGCCGCCACCGCCGGCGCCGATGCCGTAAACCCAAGCGTCGCGCTGTGCGCCGAGGACCAGTTCCTGGCCCGGAATGCTCCCGTGCAGGATGCCGACCGTGTTCCAGAGCGTCGTGGTCTTGCGCACCATCTCGACGAGCATGTGGATCGTCGCCGGGCCACGGGCGAAGGGGTAGGCGACGGCCATGCCGCCGGCCCATGGCCGGGCACCCGCCGGGCCCTTGAGCGAGCCGAGCAATATCCGCGCGTTGGCTGCCGAGACCGGGATCACGGGGATCGTCACGCCCTCGCCGACGCTGCCGCGCTGGACGGAGTTCGCCGGGCGCCAGGGCCCGTTCGGGCTGGTCATGCCGCGCGAGGCGCCGTCGTCGAGCGGATCGTCGTAGAGGACCGCTCCGACCGCGCCGTGAGCCTGAGCCCGGCGGACGAGGCCAGCCCGGCTCTCCGAACCGAGCCGGATCAGGACGATCGCGCCTTTGGGATCGACCTCGTGCGAGGCGAGGAGGGCGTAGTCGGCCGGCATCCCGTGGCCGGCAAAGACGAGCGGGGCCCGCACGTTACCGTCGGCACTGCCGGCGATGAACGGCAAGCCGACGGCCGGGTTGGCGGTGTCGGGGTCGTTCAGATCGGGCAGCTCCCGCAGGTCGAGGCCGATGGCGGGCTGGTAGGGCACCTTCGGCGTGGGCGATGCCACCGGCGCCGGGGGTTGCGAAGCGGCGAGCTTGGCCGCCGCGGCGGCCTGTTGTTGGCGGATGATCCGCTTGCCGAGCGCGGTGTAGGCGGGGATCTGGGGAGCCGTCCGGCCGCCGCTGCCGCCGATTTCGAGGATGAGTTTCTTCGGCACGTCGATGCGCGCCGTCAGGGTCTCCATCGTCGTATCGAAGCCCGCTTCTTTGAACTTGTCGCGGACGTAGAGCGCAAGCTTGTAATCGCCCGCGGAACCGGCATAGTGCGGCTGGGCTGCGAGCGCCGCGGCGGCTTCCAGCGCGCCGGCCGAACTCGGGATATCGAGAAAGCGGTCTTCCAACGCGAACTCGGAATCGCTGCCGGCTACCGTAAAACCGTAGATCTGCGTGTGCGGCGGTGCTGCTGCGAGCAGGACGCACGCGCAAGCGATGCCCAGAACACGGCCTGCTTTCATGCAGTGCGCCGTTGAACGGCGCACCCCGCTCGTCCTCTCGCCTTTACAGGGCGGCGAGCACGGCGGCGCTTTCACGATCGAGCCGCTGCTCGTACACCTTCGGATGGGTGAGGTAGAAGAGGCACATCGCCCGCAGCACAAATTCGTGCCACTCGCCGTGAGCGAGCGCTCGCAATCGCTCGCTGGTCGCGCGGACCAGCCGGCCGACGCGTTCGACCGCGACGGCACTCGACGGATAACACGCCACGAAGTTCAATTCGCGGTGCTCGCGGTCTTCGGCCTGATCGATGAAGTAGTCGAGCAAGATATGCACCGCCGACACGTTCGGAAAATAGGCCGCGACCGTCGCTTCGATCGCGCGCGCGTCGATACGAGGCTGCAGCGCGAGATAGATCAGCGCGAACACCGGAAGCGACGAACCGCACGCGGCCGCGAACTCCCACCAGTAGAGCCCGGGGAAGGCTTCGGCATGCTCGGCGTACCAGGCGCTGCACACGTCTTCGCGCGCGGCTGCATCGCCGTGCTTGAGCGTTTGCAATTGCACGTAATAGTCCGCGATCTGCGCCAGCGCCTCGCGCACCGCTGCGTAGTGCGGTACGAGCGCCAGTTCGCGGCGCACGTCGGCGACGAGCGAGGCCAGGTAGCCGCCGTCGTCGCCGGCGGGACCGTCGCGGTAGTACGACTCCGGTGTGCGGCGATCGTCGAGGGCGTCCAGCAGCCCGCCGTGCAACGTGGCGAACGCCGTTTGTGAAACGCCGGGCAGCCGGTCGCAGAGGTTGTCGAGGTAGTCGTAGATCGTTTCGAGTGATGCGACGATACGAACGTAGCGCGCCGCGTCACGGGCCGGTAGAAACGTGGCGAGAATGCAGCCGCCCTGCACGTGAAAGGCCTTGCCGTCGATCGACGCCAGCGCTTGTTCGCGCAACTGCAGCGCGGGAATCGCCGCGGCGCGCTCGCGGATGGCTTCGAGCGCGCGCGACGCGCGCGGGACGACGCGGATCAGAAAGCGCGCCATCGATGCGAGCCCGCGCGGTCCGAGCCGGATCAAGCGCACGAAGCGATCGGGAGAGTGCAGCACGGTCGTCACGACGATGCGCACGTCGTGCAGCAAGGCGTTATATCGCGCCGACATACCGCCCCGGTGACAAGATCCCGGCCGGATCGAAGTGCGCTTTGATCGCGCGCATCGTGGCGATGGTGGACGGTTCGGGCCCCCAGGCGTCGATCGATCCGCGCACCGTCTCGCCGCCGGCGAGCACGGTCGCATGTTCGAAGGCGCCTCGCACGCCGGCATCGAGCGCGGCCAGCCGCGCGGCGAACGTGGCCCCGGTGCGCGCCGAGAAACGCAGGATCGTATCGCCGGTCCGCAAGTCGGCGATGCTCTCGGCGTGCAGTCCGTTTTCGCGCGCTACGGCTTCACCCGTGCGCGCGCGGCTCCAAGCCAGCGACGGCAGGCCGGTCGTGCGGTAGGTCAGGGTCCGTTCACCGTGGGCATCGATGTACGCGTCGACGATCTCGCCGAAGAGCGCTTCGGCCTCGGCACCGTCGTGCAGCAGCGTCTCGGCGACGCCCGCGCGGCCCAGCGCCGAACGCACGTCGCGCGTGCCCCGTTCGACGACGGCTTCCGTGCCTTCGAAGAGCAGCACCAAACGCAGCGTTGCACCGGGATAGCGCGCGATGCGCGGGTAGCCGTCGATGACGAGCGCGGCCGCCGGTTCGATCGCGAGGCCGCCGATCGCCGCGATCGTCCGCTCGCGCAAGTCGTCGGCGACGGGCGCGATGGCGAGCCTGCGCACCGGCGGTCGCGGCAGCGTCTTGAAGTTGGCGCGCACGATCACGCCCAACGTACCGAGCGAGCCGACGTAGAGCTTGCTCATGTCGTAGCCGGTGACGTTCTTGACCACCATGCCGCCGGCCCGCGCGAGCGTGCCGTCGGCGAGGGCGATCGTCGATCCGATGACGAGATCGCGCGGCCGGCCGTACACGGCGCGGCGCGGCCCGGCCCAACCGGCGGCCAAGGTGCCACCGACCGTTGCGCGCTCCGGCAACGGCGCATCGAACGGGATCCATTGGCCGTGCTCGGCCAGGACGCGCGCGATTTCCGCGAGCGTCGTGCCGGCTTCGATCCCGGCCGTCATGTCGCGCGGATCGTAGTCGCGAATGCCGTGCAGAGCGCTGGTGTGCAGCGCGACGTCGCACCTGCGCGGCGCGTTGCCGAGCGTTTGGAGCGTCGATCCGCCGATGGTGACGACGGCCGCGCGATCGCGCGCGCAGGCCGCCAGCGTGGCCGCGGTCTCCGCGGCGTTCGCGGGCGTGACGATGCGCGGTGCAACCTTGACCGTCATGCGATCGCCGCGGCGCGCACTTCGCCGCACACCGCTCCGGTTGGAAAGATCTTGTCCGGATTGAACAACTGCCGGGGGTCGAAGACGTTGCGCACGCGGCCCATCGCGGCGAGGTCGTCGGCGCCGAACACGAGCGAGAGCGAGTCGCGCTTTTCATATCCGATGCCGTGCTCGCCGCTGATCGTTCCGCCCATGGCGATACAGGTTGCCAGGATCTCCGTACCCGCTTCCACGACCGCGCGCACGGCGTGCTCGTCGCGGCGATCGAAGCACAGGAGGGGGTGCAAGTTGCCGTCGCCGGCGTGGAACACGTTGCCGACCTGCAGATCGTATGCGCGGGCGATGCGGTCGATCTCGTGCATCACCGCCGGCAGTTTGGTGCGCGGCACGCATGCGTCTTGGATATAGTAGTTGGGAGCGATACGGCCCAACGCGCCGGACGCGCCCTTGCGCGACGCCCACAAGGCTTCACGTTCGGCCGCATCGGCCGACGAGCGCCACGAGAGCGCGCCGTGCGATTGCGCGATGCGCGCAATCGCGGCTTCGCCGGCTGCCATGTCGTCGCGTGGTCCCGCGATCTCAACGAGCAGCACCGCGCCCGCATCGAGCGGGAAGCCCGCGTGATAGTGCGCTTCAACCGCCGACGTGATCAGCTTGTCCATGATCTCGAGCGCGGTCGGCACGATCCCGGCCGCGATGATCGCGGAGACGGCTTCCGAGGCCGACTCCACGTCGGGGAATGCAGCCAGACCGACGCGCACGGATTCGGGCAGTGCCATGAGCCGGACGTCGACCGCGGTTACGAGACCGAGCGTTCCCTCCGAACCGACGAGGAGACCGGTGAGGTCGTAGCCCGAATCATCCAAGGATGTGTGATGAATCACACCCTGGCCGTCGACGTATTCCACGCCCAGCACGTGGTTCGTCGTCGTGCCGTAGGACAGGCAGTGCGGACCGCCGGCGTTCGTGCCCACGTTGCCGCCGATCGTGGAAACCTTCTGACTCGACGGATCGGGCGCGTAAAAGATGCCGTGGGTGGCGATCGCGCGCGAGAGGTCCAGATTGATCAGCCCCGGCTGCACGCGCGCCCGCCGGTTGCGGACATCGAGTTCCAGGATGCGGTTCATCCGTACCATCGACATGACGAGGCCGCCTTGGGCCGGAATCGCCCCGCCGCAGAGTCCCGAACCCGCACCGCGCGGCACGACGGGTACGCCGCACTCGAAGGCGATGCGCACCGCGAGCGCCGCCTCGCGAACGTCGCGCGGGATCACGGCGACGCTCGGGAGCTGCCCTTCGCTGTATGCGTCGAACGCGTAGACGGCGAGGTCTTCCCGGGAGTTCCGCACGGTGTCCGGCCCGAGCGCTTCCAGGAGGCGTGAAGCGAGCGACGTCACCATGGAGGCGGGCTACGAAGGGCGCGCGACTTCTTCCTGGAAGTGCGACGCTCGTCCGTGTTCAATATTCGTAGACCCGGCGCCGGGGGTGATGCCGCTCCGACGTCGTCAAAGGCCGATCAAAAGCGCGCGAGTTATCGTGCGTCGATCGAATTTCCGATCGTCTACATTGTCGACGGCCGCGAAGGCACGCGCACCGCGAGTGCCAACGATTTGAGCGTCGGTGGTTTGCGCTTGCTCGGCGATGAAGACTTCACGAAAGACACCGTGATCGATTTTCGTTTCACGCTGCCGACGGCTGAAGTCAAAGACGTCTTCCTGGAAAAAGAAATTACGGAACGCACCGCGTTCGGCGAACGCAAGCGCCGCGTGAGAACGCCCCCCACGCCGTTCGAAGAGTTCGATCTGGCCGGCAAGATCGTGATCGCGTTCTACAATTTGCGCACCCAGCGCTTCGCGCACGGCGTGCGGTTCTTGCATCTCCCGCAACGAACCGAGGACGAGATTCAGCGGTTCATCCATCTCTATCAGCTCAAGCAGCTGCGTGAGCGAGCGGAACGCGACAACGAAGACTAGAACGGCCGACTGAACCATGAGCCGTGTCATTCGCGTCGTGTTAGCCGTCGTCGTTGTCGCCCTCATCGCCGGCGGCGTGCTTTACTGGCGCGGCGTCATCGGCCGGGCATCCACGAAGACGGCGAGCGTGGACGCGCCCGCTGCGAAAGCGCCCAGCGCGAAACCCGCGGGTCCGCAAAAGCCGTTCGTCGCGCCTTCGGGTGCTCCGGTCATCGGCGCTGACCTCGATCCCGAAGCGATCGATCCGTTCGACGTTCGCTTGGCGAAGGTCAACCAGATGGCGCACAAGATGATCGTGACCAACGCCGAGTACCACGATTCCGACAACGGAACGCGCTACTTCATCGCGATCGTGACGTCGTGCAAAGACCTCAACGCGCTGTGGCCGATCGATAAGGGCGTGCTGGCCAGCGCGGTCGAGCAACCGCTGAACCTCAAGAGCGACTTCGCCACGTTCTCGTTCGTCGAATACTTCCAGCAGGGCCAGTGGGGCGTCCAGTCCTGCGAGGGCGTCATCTAAATTTAGCGCGCGCTCGGTCGTGGATCGCCCTACGGGTTAGCACAGGGTGGTGTTTACCATGCATGGAGCAGCCGTTTGTGGTGTGACCGTCTGGGTTGTGGTGTGACCGTCTATGGTGTGGCCGTCTTTTATGCGATCCACCGCTCGCCCGCCCGGAAGCCCCTGTCACCCCGAGCAAAGCGCCGCAGGCGCGTCGTCGAGGGGCAGCCTCGATCGTCGAGCTTGGTGGCGGCCCCTCGACGACGCGCCTGCGGCGCTTTGCTCGGGGTGACAGGCTAATAGAGGAGATACCGTGCGCGGATCGTGCGGTAGGCGCTGAGGCCGGATTCCCACGACGCCACGATGTCGTCGGGTGACGCGCCGTTGAGGAGCGCGAGCCGCACGGTGTCGGTACCCCAGTCGCGGTCGAAGTTGGCCGGTTTGCCGATATGCAGTTTCCCCTGCGCGCGCGCGGCCGCGAGCAGTTCAACGGCGGTGCGGACGTTGGGAAAGATGTGCGGGTCGTCGACGTGGATCTGCACGCCGGCGAGCGTCTTGCCGGCCCAGAAGCCGCGTTGCGGCACCCAGTCGAGCGGCTCGAAACGCGCGCCGGGAATCGCACGCGCCGTCAGCGTGCGCGCCAGCGCGCCGGCGTTGAAGCCGTAACCGCCGGCGTACTCGAACGGGCGATCGGTGCCGACGCCGTTGTTGACGCCGCCCTCGTCGATCAGCCCGGTGGCCAAGTACACGAGTGGCGTGAACGCGTAGGGTACGTTGGGCGAGGTCGGCGTCCAGCGCAGGTGCGTGTCGCTCCAGAGCATGTCGCGCGACCAGCCGCGCACCGGAATGACGCGCAGCTTTGCGCCGATTCCGAAGTGGCCGTTGAAGAGCTGCGCCAACTCGCCGATGGTGAGGCCGTGGCGTTCGGGGATCGGGTAGAGCCCGATGAACGACCGGTAAGCGGGATCGAGCACCGGCCCCTCGACGCGCAGCCCGCCGATCGGATTCGGGCGATCCAGCACCCAGATCTCCTTGCCGTACTGCTTCGCCGCTTCCATCACGTACGCGAGCGTCGACATGTACGTGTACGGCCGTGCGCCCACGTCTTGGATGTCGAATACCAGCACGTCGATGCCCTCGAGCATGCGCGCGCTGGGATGGCGCGTGTCGCCGTAGAGGCTGTAGACCGGCAACCCGCTGCGCGGATCGGTATACGAGGGAACGTAGGTGCCGGCGTCGCGGTCGCCGCGCAATCCATGTTCGGGTGCGAACAGCGCCTTCACGCGAATTTGGGCGTTCGCGCGTACCGCGTCGACCACGGTGGTACCGTCGGAGAGCACGCCGCTCTGATTCGTGACGATGCCGATCGTACGGCTTCCAAGTTCGCGCCACGTCTCGGCGACGAACACGTCATCGCCCGGCAGCACGTGCGGTTCGGCAGCGCGCGCGAGCTCGGGTGTGGCGAATAGTGCGGCGGCGGAACGTGCGATGAACGTGCGGCGATGCATCAACGGACCCCGATGAACTTGTGTGTTTGCAGCGAGAGGCGGTAGCGGGCGGGTTCGCGCTTGGCGGCTTCGAGCGCCAGCGCGACGTTGGCGGGCTTGTTGCCTTCGGGTTGAAGAAAGATCGGCGTCGCCGGCGGAAACGCCGCGGCCCACGCGTGCGGCACGCTGCCGTCGACGATCAGCTTCGCTTCGTTTGCCCGCGTGGCCATCGCCGGGTGCAGGCGCTCTTTCGGCGATACCGTCAGCCACACGCCGTCGGGTAGCACAACATCGATCGTGCCGTTTGACTCGATGTGCACGCGCCGGCCGTCAGCGCGCAAGGCCTCGATCAGGGCAACGCTTGCTGATTGCGCGAGCGGTTCGCCACCGGTGAGAATCACCATCGGACAGTCGCCGCCCTCGGCCCGTACGCGCGCGACGACCTCGTCCACGCTTGCGACAAACTTCAATGCGTAGTCGGTGTCGCAGAAGCCGCAGGCCAGATTGCATCCGGCCAAGCGGACGAAGACGGCGGGCGTGCCGGTCCACGTACCTTCGCCTTGCACCGAATAGAAGATCTCGGCCAGCTGAAGGGTCACGCGAGCAGCGGATCGTTCGCGCGCAGCACGGCGCAGGCGTTCGCGGTTTCCCACAGTGTGAGCTCGACGAGGCCGGGGAGTTCGGGTGCCAGCCGGCGCCAGATCCACACGACGATGTTTTCGCTGGTCGGGTTCTCGATCGTGTCGTTGAGGTGCGTGTGATCGAGTTTGTCGATGATCGTTGATCGCACCGTGCGCGCCAGGTCGTCGAAATCGACGACCATGCCGGCGGCCGCCCCGTCGGATTGCAGGGGGCCTTCGAGGCTTACGTCGAGGCGATACGAATGGCCGTGCAGCCGAGAGCATTTTCCAGCGTGGAACGGCAGCACATGCGCGGCCTCGAACGTGAATCGTTTGCGGATCAGCACGACATGCGTTTTTCCGTGTCCCGGCGAACGCGGCCTCCGATGGTAGCCACGAATCGCAAGCGATTAGTCGAGATGCCGGTCCACGGCGAGGTTGCCGCGCCGAGCGTCCCCGGGGCCATTTACGACGTCGGGCACGACGGCGTCGCGCGCGTTCTGCCCAGCGTGGGCGGGATCTCCCTCAACGTGCGCGTCGGGGACGGTGCGTTCGCGTTCGTCGGCGACCACATCGAACCGGGGGTCAGCACCCGCCATCCCGATGACAAGATCAACATCGGCTACTGCGTCTACGCGAGCGTCGGGAACCGGGCGACGATCCTCAGCGGCGAGGCCAAGGGCGAGCACGGGACCGTCACCGGCAAGCATGGCGGCATCGAACACGTGATGATCGATTTCACGCCCGAGATCATGGAGCGGATGGCGCTCGGCGACAAGATCGCGATCCGCTCGGTCGGTCTCGGCCTCGAACTCGAAGACGGGGGCGACGTGCGCGTGTTCAACTGCGACCCGGATCTGCTCGAGAAGCTCGTCGTGAAACGCGGATCCGGCAAGTACGAAGTGCCGGTCGCGCGCTTCGTGCCGGCGGCGATCATGGGCTCGGGGCTCGGCCGTGCCACCGTCGCGCGCGGCGATTACGACATCCAGTGCTTCGATCCCGTGATGGTCAAGGAATACGGGTTGGACGAATTGCGCTACGGCGACATCGTCGCGATCGTCGACGCCGATCATAGCTACGGCCGCATCTATCGGACCGGTGCCGTCAGCATCGGCATCGTCGCGCACGGTTCGTCCGACATCGCCGGTCACGGACCGGGCGTCACCTCGCTCCTCACCTCGGCGAGCGGCGCGCTGGTGCCCGAACTCGACGCCGGCGCCAACCTCGCGTCGATCTTGTCGCTGATTTAGCCGATTTTGCGGGAGCGCTTGAGGTAGAGCGTCCCGGAGCGATAGTCGAAGAAGAGATCGTAGGCGTGTAAGAGATCGGTGCCGGCGGTGCCGTCGATGTCCTCGGAGCCGAGGTTGGCGTTGCTCACATCGACGACCGGGTCGAGCAGCGGAAACGCCGCGATGTCGAACGTTTTCAAACGCACCGTTTCGGCGGTGCCCGTGCCGCCCAAACCGCGGAATTGCGCGAGGGGCGCCGACGGGTCGATCGCGGCGTCGGCGCGCGACGCGAACGGCGGCGTGAATACCGAGCGGTTTGCGCCGGTATCGAGCACGATGCGCCCCATTACCGTGTCGGCGCGCGCGTGTACGACGGGTGTGCGGTCGTCGAGCGCGATCGCGATCGGGGCCGCGTCGGACGGCGGTTTGAACGTGCCGGGCAGAATGGCGTTGGCGATGCCGTGGTCCAGATCGAGGTGCACGACCGTATCCATGAAGAAGTCGAAGCCCAGCAAGCCGGTGATGTGGGTGCGATCGTCGAGATGGAACGGCACCGGCACGACGCGCACCACCACCGAGCGCATCCGCAGCGGGCCGATCGCGATCTGCGGCACGATGCCGGTCGTTTCATTGAATGTGCCGACCGTCGCACCGATGTGCAAACCGTACGTCTCCAGGTGCGCGTCGTCGACGATCGAGGGATCGATGACGATTCCGGCAGCCCCCGAATCGAGCAAGAAGTCGTAGTCTTTCAATCCGATGCGGACCTTGACCACGCACAGCCCGTTGACGACGCGCATCGGGAGATGAAGCGTCGTGACGCCCGGCGGAAATTCGACGAGCGTGCGGCGGCTGGGCGGGATGTCCACGTCGCGCGGATCCGGCGTGAGGTCGAGTGTGCGCGAGAGCAGCGAGAGATCGCGCTCGTTGCCGTACGAGTCGACGCTGCGTATACGCGAAGGCTCGGCAATGCCGTCGAAGATGCGATAGTCGTCGAATGACACCGTGAAGCGGCGACCGCGTTCGACGTACTCGCGCCGCGCGACGTTGGCCGAACGCTTGTCCAGAAAGCGCCACTCGCGACGCCCGCCGGGCGGGTTGAGTTCGACGACGTAGGCGTTCAGCGGTACCGATTCGCCGATCAGGCGCACGTCGTGCGGATCGGTGTCGGTAAGCCAGGCGGTAGCGTTGCGCGCGTCGCGATTTTCGTGCACGCCGCCATACGTGTAGGTGATGCCGTTGCGCGTTTGCTGCCAGTAGGTGCTGCCGTGGACGCCGGATTCGTAGAACAACGGTCCGAGCAGCGTAATGCCGCGCTCGTCGCGCCCGAGCCGAAAAACATGATACGTGCCGGACATCTTGTCTTGCGTCAGGCGCCATTCTTCGATGATCATCGCGGCGCGCGTGCGTTCGCGATCGTGATACTTGGCGTAGAGCGCGCGCACGTGAGCCAGCGACGTGCTGGTGGCGATCAGGCCGCCCGGCGGGTCGTCGACCGCCGCGTACGCACGGGCGGCTGTTAGTGTGGCGAACGCGAGCACGCAGATGAGGGTGCGTATCACGTTAGGACAAACGAAAAAAGTGCCCGCGCGGTTCGTCAGAGCGCGCCCGACGGCCCCATCGCTTCTAGGCGCTTTTTCAAGTCGCCGAGGAAGCCGATCGCCACGGCTCCGTCGACCACCCGGTGGTCGAGCGAGAGGCAGACGTTCATCATGGAGCGGATCGCGATCGCATCGTTGCGGACGACCGGACGTTTGACGACGGACTCCATCGTCACCATGCCCGCTTGTCCGGGCACGAGAATCGGCGCCGAGAGGATCGAGCCCGACGCGCCGTTGTTGTTCACCGTGAACGTGCCCCCGTTGAGATCATCGACATCGAGCTTGCCGCGCCGGGCTTTGTCGATCAGCGCGCCGGCCACGATGGCGATGCCGCGAATCGAGCGCTCTTCCGCGTTGCGTACGACCGGGACGACGAGGTTCCCCTCGGTGGCCGTAGCGATGCCGAGGTTCACGTGTTTGTGCACCGCGATGCCGGCGTCGTGGAACGACGCGTTCATCAGCGGGAACTTGCGCAGCGCTTCGGTGACCGCGAACATAAAGAACGGCAGCAAAGTGAGCTTCACGCCGTGCTCGCGCTCGAACGCGTCTTTGACGGCGGTGCGCCATGCCCAGAGATCCGAAACGTCGACTTCCACCATCGTCCACGCGTGGGGGGCCGTTTGTTTCGATTCCACCATGCGCCGCGCGATCAGCCGGCGGGCCGGCGAGAGCGGAATGAGCGTGTGCTGGGAGGTTGGCGGCGGTCCCTCGACTGCGCGCCCGAAGGGCGCTTCGCTCGGGATGACGGGGGGCGTGGCGGCGGCGACGATGTCGGCGGCGGTGACGCGCCCGTTCGCGCCCGTGCCGCTCACCGCGGAAATGTCGACCGCGTGCTCGCGCGCGAGGCGGCGCACCGCCGGCGAAACGCGCAGACCGTTGGCGCTCGGAGCGTTGTTGTAGCCGTTGGCTGCCGGCGGTGGAGTAAGGGCCGCGGTACCGCCGCCCTTCGACACGCTCAGGGTGACCAGATCGTCGCGCTGCGCCGCAACGTCATCACGCTGCGCTGCCAGGTCGTCACGCTGTGCTGCCGGGGCCTGGGGCGGACTTGCTTCGTTGCCGTGCTGGGTTTGTCGAAGCACGGCATCGGGGTGAGCTGCGCGATCGTCGGGCTGAGCTTGTCGGAGCACGGCTACTTCATCGATGATTGCGATGGGGGTGCCGGTTGGAACGGTTTCGCCTTCGGCGACGATCAGTTCGCGAATCGTGCCTGCCACGGGCGAGGGAACGTCGGCATTGACCTTGTCGGTCGACACCTCGACGAACGCTTCGTATTTATCGACGTTCTCGCCGGGCTTCTTGAGCCAGCGCGCGACCGTGCCTTCGGTGACGGTTTCACCGAGTTGCGGCATGCGAATCGTGGTGCTCAAAATCGCACCAGCGCTTGCATGGCATCGCGCATGCGCTCGGTCGAGATCATGAACGCTTCTTCGAGCGGCTTCGCGTAACCCATTGCCGGAACGTCGGGACCGCACAGCCGTCGGATCGGGGCGTCGAGGTCGAACAGCGCCTCTTCCGACACCATCGCGCTGATCTCGGCGCCGATGCCGCCGAACTTGTTGTCTTCGTGAATGATCAAGAGCTTGCGCGTCTTGCGCACGCTGGTCAGGATCGCGGTCTTGTCCATCGGACGGATCGAGCGCAGGTCGATCACCTCGAGCGACATCCCCTCGGCTTCGAGTTGCTCCGCAGCGTCGAGCGCCTGGTGCAGATTGTAGCCGTACGAAACGACCGTCGCCTGCGTGCCGATTTTCTTCACGTCGGCCTTCCCGATCGGGATCGTGAAGTGGCCTTCCGGGACCTCGCCCTTGACCGAACGGTACGTCTTCTTGTGTTCGAGGAAGAGCACCGGATCCGGATCCTCGATCGCCGCGGTCAGCAGTCCCTTGATGTCGCGCGGCGTCGACGGCGCGACGATCTTGAGCCCGGGCACGTGGTAGAACAGCGCTTCGATCGAGACCGAGTGCGAGAGCGCGCCGTGCACCCCGCCGCCGTACGGCGTGCGGATGACCAGCGGGCAACTGTAGTCGCCGTTGGAACGGTAGCGCGTCTTGGCCGCCTCGCCGACGATCTGACTGAACGCCGGGTAGATGAAGTCGGCGAACTGGATCTCGGCGATCGGCCGCAGGCCTTGCATCGCCATCCCGACCGCGATGCCCACGATCGAGGCCTCAGCCAACGGCATGTCGAGCACGCGCTTGGGGCCGAACTCTTCGAGGAAGCCCGTCGTGATCAGGAAGACGTTGCCGCGCACGCCGACGTCTTCGCCCATCACCATCACGCGCTCGTCGGCAACCATGGCATCGTGTAAGGTCATGCGCACGGCCTCATGGTTTGAAAGGCGCTGCGTGCCGCTCCCCGCTCCGTGGCCTTCCCCGTCCGAACTCGCATTGAACCCAGGCACCGGTTCACCATCGTGCTGCGCTCGCTCCGGCACGGTTTTCATATCGCTCACTCGAGCCACGGCTCGTAGGCCGCGCCGGCGTAGACGTGGGTGGTCATATCATCGACCGACGGGTAAGGCAACACTTCGGCGTCGTCGGTCGCATCGTTCGCCAGCTTGAGGACGTCGGCTTTCATCTTTGCGAGCGCTGCGTCGTCGATCAGTCCTGCCTCGAGCAGCACGCGCTCGTATTTCGGCAACGGATCGTCGGCGCGTTGGCGGGCGAGTTCTTCGCGATCGCGATAAGTGCGGTCGTCGTCGTCGGTCGAGTGGGCGAGAAACCGGTAGCACTTGGCCTCGACCAGCGTCGGGCCGCCGCCGCTGCGCGCGCGGTCCATCGCGACCTTCATCGCGCGGTAGGTGGCGATCGGATCGGTGCCGTCGCAAATCAAGCCCGGCAGTCCGTAGCCGGCCGCTTTGTCGGCGACGTCGAGGATCGCCATTTGCTTCGATTGCGGCGTCGAGATCGCCCAGCCGTTGTTCTGCACCAGAAACACGATCGGCAACTTGTGGATGGCGGAGAAGTTGATCGACTCGTGCCATTCGCCTTCGCTCGTCGCGCCTTCGCCGGTCGAGCACAGCACCGCGCGTCCGCTCTCGCCTTGATAGTTCAGCGCGTACGCGACGCCGGCGGCGTGCGGGCAGTGCGCGGCGATGATCGAGGAGATCGAGAGCACGCCGCGATCGCGCGCGGTGTAGTGGTTGGGAAACTGCCGGCCGCCCGAGAGATCGGCTTCGCGCGCGAACATGTTGGTCAGCAAATCGAGCGGCGTGATGCCGGCTCCAAGGACGAGACCCAAATCGCGGTAGTACGGCGCAAGGATATCCCTGCCGCGCACGAACGCCATCGCGGCGCCGGCCTGCAGCGCTTCGTGGCCTTCGCTGCCGAGGGCGAACGGGATCTTGCCTTGACGGTTCAATTGAAAGCCGCGGTTATCGAGCTGACGCTGCAGCAGCATGTTGCGGAGCATCGCGACGAGCTGCTCGGCGCTGAGCCCGCCCCGATCGAGCGCTCGGGCCGTGACCGTTTTTGCCATCGCGCACCTATTTGCCGAAAGAGCCGCCGATACTCTGCCGCGAGGGGCCGCCGGTACATCCTTGAACGGTGGTACCCATGGCGGCACCGGAAGCAATCCCGCACGATGAGATGGTCCGCGCGCGGCGCCGATTGCATGCGAGCCCGGAACTCTCGCTACTCGAGTTCGACACGGCGCGCTTCGTGGCCGACACGCTAGGCACGTACGGTCTCGACGAGGTACGCACCAAGATCGGTCAGACCGGCGTGCTCGGGACGTTGGTGGGCGGACGGCCGGGGCCGGTGACGTTGCTGCGCGCCGATATGGATGCGCTGCCGATCCGCGAGCTCAACGCGGTCGACTACGTCTCGGCCCGCGACGGCGTGATGCACGCCTGCGGTCACGACGGGCACGTGGCGATCCTGCTGGCCGCCGCCAAAACACTCGCCGAGCGTCGCAGCGAGATCGCGGGGACGCTGGTGTTCTGCTTCCAGCCCGGCGAAGAGGGCGCCGCCGGCAACCGGCTGATGATCGAAGACGGCGCGCTCGAGAACCCGCACGTCGACCGGACCTTCGCATTGCACCTCTACAGCGGGCTCGACGTTGGCCGGATCGGTGTCCGCGACGGCGCGTTCTTCGCCTCGGCCGACGAGTTCACGCTGACGATCCGCGGGCGCGGCGGTCACGGCGCGATGCCGCAGAACTCGGTCGACCCGATCGTGGCCGGCGCGCACATCGTCACGATGCTGCAGACGATCGTCAGCCGCGAGATCGCCCCGAAAGACCCGGCGGTGTTCACGGTCGGGCAATTCACCAGCGGAACGACCTTCAACGTGATCCCGGACGAGGCGTTGCTCAAGGGGACGGTTCGGGCCTTTGACGCCGAGGTGCGGGCGAGCATGCCCGAACGGCTGCGCCGGATCGCCGGCGGCCTCGCCGAGGCCCTGCGGGTGGAGATCGCGGTCGACTACCGCTGGTCGTATCCGCCCACGGTCAACGCGGCCGAGCCCAACGCCGTGGTCCGGGCGGTCGGCCGCGGCCTGCTGGGGCCTGAGAACGTGGTCGAGCACGACATCGTCATGTGGGCCGAGGACATGTCGTTCATGCAGGAGCTGCGCCCTGGGGCCTACTTCATCGTTGGATCGCGGGGCGGCGAGGCCAGCGCGTTTCCGCACCATAATGCCCGGTTCGACATCGACGAGCGCTCGCTCGATATCGGTTACCGGATGATGGTCGGCCTGGGAATGAGTTCCTAGGCCAGGCGCTTCCTAGGAAAGGTATCTCCATTTCGACCTTTGCCTAGTGACGGATCGAGGCCAGATGGCCTAAACTAGGAGTTCCATGTCGAATCTCGAGCGGGAGCCGGAGCACGACGCCTGCGGCGTCGGTTTCTTAGCCGACCTCTCCCATAAGGCATCTCATGACGTCATCCGCATGTCGCTCGAAGCGGCGGCGGCGATGGCGCACCGCGGCGCGCGCGCGGCCGACGGCCGCACCGGTGACGGCGCCGGCCTGCTGACGGAGACGCCGCGGGCGCTCTATCTGCGCGAGCTTTCGCACGATCACGTCCGCATTCCGGAACGCCATATCGGCGCGGTCTGCGTCTTCTTGCCGCGCGACTTCGACGAGGCGGCCAACGCGCGGGCGAAGATCGAAGCCTCCGTCCGCATCGCCGACGTTGCGCCGCTGCGCTGGCGCGTTCCGCTCGTCAACGCGGACGTGCTCGGCGAGTACGCGCGCCGCACGGCGCCGCCGTACGAACAGTTGCTGGTCGACATGGGTCCGGGCAACGTGCGCGAGCGCATGCGCGTCGTGCGCCAACTCGTCTGGAAGACCGTGCGCGACATCGCCGGCGCCGTGCTGGTCAGCGCGTCGGCGACCAAAGTCGTCTACAAGGCGTTGCTCTCGTCGGCCGAACTCGGCGAATACTTCGCCGATCTGCGCAATCCGAATTTCGTCTCGCGCTTCGGCGTGTTCCACCAGCGGTTCAGCACGAACACCTCGCCGCAATGGCGTCTGGTGCAGCCGTTCAACTACATCGCGCACAACGGCGAGATCAACACGATCACCGGCAACCGCGCCTGGATGCAGGCGCGCGGCGTGCCGGTGCGGTCGTGGGCCAGCGATTCGCTGAACTTCAACACCGCGATCGACGCGATGCTCGGCGCCGGCTATCGCATCGACGAAGCGGTCGACATGATGCTCTCGCCGTCGGTTGAACCGTCGGACGACCGCCTCCGCGCGTTCTATGACGCGCACATCCCGAGCGTCGAACCGTGGGACGGTCCGGCGGCGATCGTGTTTGCCGACGGCGATACCGTCGGTGCGGCACTCGACCGCAGCGGTTTCCGGCCGATGCGCTGGTGCCGCACGGCGTCGGGCAAAGTTCTGGCGGCGTCGGAAACCGGCGTCGTCGACTTCGGCGACGATCCGGTCGTTCAGCGCGGACGGCTCGGTCCGGGCGACCGGCTGGTGGTCCGTTTCGCGTCGCATCAAGTCGTCACGCCCGAGCAGTACCGCGCCGAACGCCGCGAACGCGCCGACTTCCGCGCGATCGTGAAATCGTGGGAGTTCCCGCTGCCCGAACCCGTGCTGACGGGTACGGCGAACGATCCGTCGGTCGACCGCGACCTCGTGCGCTTCGGTTACAGCAAAGACGAACTCAAGGACGTCGTCAACGTCATCGCCTCGGGCGCCGGTGAGCCGGTGCTCTCGATGGGCGACGACGCCGCGCAGCCGTATCTGGAGCGCCGCATGCCGGTGGCCACGTATCTGCGCCAGAAATTCGCGCAGGTGACGAACCCGCCCATCGATTCGGTGCGCGAGGGCTTCGTCTTCGACATGCGGGCCTGGGTCGGTTCGGGCGATACCAACGGCGACGTGCCGTCGTTCGGCTCGATCGTGATGCTCGAGAGCGCCGTGCTCGACGAAACGGCATTCGATGACCTGCGCTTCGATGCGCGCTTGGTGCAGCACCGGATCTCGCTCGAACTCGGTGAGGAAAAGCTCCACACCCGCATCGCGCAACTGTGCGACGAGGCCGAGAGCGTCGTGCGCGACGGCAAGACCTATCTCGTGCTCGACGATCGCGGCGTCACGCTGCCGATCCCGGCGATTCTCGCTGCCGGCGCCATCCATCAGCGTCTCACGACGGTCGGTTTGCGCATGCAGGCATCGATCGCGGTGGCCGACGGCTTCGCGCGCGACGCGCATTCGGTGGCAACGGTCATCGGCGTCGGCGCCAACGTCATCACGCCGTGGCTCGCGCTGCGCCATGCCGAGCGCAGTGGCACGCGCAACGCGTTCCTCTA
>Ga0307478_10000641_pt1 | contig 34532 bp, 34 predicted proteins | sample atmos_gasesECM4C_2_FD_203713 | JGI IMG/M metagenome (GOLD analysis project Ga0307478, IMG submission 203713) | Hardwood forest soil microbial communities from Morgan-Monroe State Forest, Indiana, United States - atmos_gasesECM4C_05 | ecosystem: Environmental > Terrestrial > Soil > Temperate...
CGCTCCGAGCCATCACACCGAGGCCATTTTGAAAGAGTTGCGGTTCGGTGGCGGTAAGGTTTGTCAGCGTGTTCGCGGATGGGGCCCAGAGAGCGAACAACGATTCGCCCGTTTGGGATTGCCGGAGGCGCATCATCAGTTTGCCGCTGGAGAGTGCGAGCAATTCTTCAGGGCGGTCGAACAACGTATTGGGAAGAGGCTGCAGACCGGTGATTTCGTAGCGCGCCTTGATTTGCAGCGATGAGGTATCGATCGCGGCTGCTTGTTCGGTGACTGAGCCTATTCAAACGGTGCTGCCATCAGCGGAAAGATCGGCGCTACTTGCGCCGGGAGGCTGACTTGGGCGACGCGGGTGGCTTTGGCTGAGGAGAAAATCTCGATGCGGTTCATCGCGCGATTCGCGACGAAGACGAGTTGGTGGGCTGGATCGTAGGCGATGCGGCGATGGCGAGGCTCGCCGGCGGGATCGTCCATCGCGGGATTGGAATCCGTTCTGGCATAGGCGGTTCGCGGCAGATTTGCAACTACTCCAGTTTGAATGGTGAGTCCGAGGTTGGCGGAGTGCGCAAGAGAGCCGCTCGTGACGGACAAGTTGACTGTCCTGGACGTTAACGGAATTTGAGGAAAATCCGAGAGAGAAATCGGGCTGAGGAGGGGGGGAGGAGGCTGAATGGAGGAGGAGCCGCCGCCGCAGCCGAACTGTGCCAGCAAAAGAAGCGCGAGGGACAAACTCAGGGCGCATCGTCTTAGCCGTCCCATCGAACAACCCCACGTTCCTTGCGCGCCCCGGGCTGAAGAAGCCATGCCGGCGGAAGAATGCGGCAAGAGCTGGGACGCACGAATTTGAGAGGGTAACAGCGCCAACTTTAATCCAATAAGGATAATTATAAAGTTAAGAAATATTTTTGAGGGTCAAAGAGCCGAGGCGGAAAAATCGAAGGGCGGCGAGGACTGGATGTCCGCGCCGCCTTTGAGGAGAATTGGATAGAGAGAGGTAAATTAAATGGTTTTCGTTGCCGGAGCGCCGACGGGAGCGTTCGCGCTCTTTGCAAAAGCGTTGTGCCCCGATTCCTTCTCCGAACTCCGATCGATTTCGATAGAGCCTTTGAAGTAAGCGCCGTCTTCGATCATGATGCGGGCGGTCGTAAGATCGCCGTTGACGGAGCCGTCCTTCTTGATTTCAATACGGTCTTTGGCGCGAAGGTTTCCCTTCACGGTGCCGTAAACCACCACCTCGCGGGCGATGATATCGGCGGTGACCTTTGCGGTAGTTCCGACCGTCAGCTTCCGCTCATCAAGCTGGATCAGTCCTTCGACCGAGCCGTCGATCAGCAGATCTTCATTGCCGGAGATCTCGCCTTTCACGTGCAGGCTGGCCCCGAGCCGCGCGGTGGCGCGGTCCGCGGTTGCACCCAGTGGACGCATGGCATCTGTACTCATTGCGGGTTTATCCTCCCAAGTCGCCGGAGCGGGCTTCGGCGACTGATTCGTTGGAAAATTTTTTGGCTCCGGTAGCGCGGACTGCGGCGTTTCCGGTTTCTTATTGCCCCACATCGGTCCCTCCCAAAGGGATAGCACCACCCCGCGCAGACAAACGCTTGGGGTATTGCAAACTGTAGTCCTCAGTATGTCGGACGGCAAATGCAGTCTTGCGCGGCCGTTCGTGAAAGTAACTAGACCTTTGGACAGTGTGTTCGTCCACTGTTCGCGGTTAAGTTTGGGTAAATTTCTGGAGACGGCAGCAGGGTGCAGAAATTGAAATGCCGCAGAAGTCACGAGCTGGGCCTCTCCGGGACGGGTTGCCTGGCCAGGAAATCTTCTTGAAATCTTTTTGAGTAAGAAGCCAAAAGTTCCTCGATGCGTTCGGGTCTTGGTGATTTGAGGACGAATCCGGTGTGATGGTATCTGGTGACGCGATAGACGATCTCGGGATCATCGTAGGTGGCAGTGTCGGGACTTTCCTGGCGGGCGAGGGAGACAATTATCCCGGCGTAATCGTGATGTGGCTGCGGCAACTGATAGGGCTGCTTCCCTGCTCCCACCTCGAGGCGCGCCCACTCGCGCCATAAATTGATGCCGGTGGCGGCTTCAATCACATCGGAGATGTAAGCGCCGCCGACGCGCGCGGCAACTTCGAGGAAATAAAACTTTCCATCCGAGTTCGCTTTCAAGAATTCGGCGTGTGTGACGCCGCGCAGGAAGCCGAGGTCTTCGAGAACTTTCCGGTTGATCTCGAGGAGTGTTTTCGCTTCGGCTGAATCTCGCGGGAGCGTGCGGGTGGTAAAAACACCTCCTTGATGTGAGGTCTCAAGCGGAGGGGTACCATAGGCGTGGGCTTCCGCGAAGACGACTTCGCGTTCTGATGCCACGCTGTCCACGTGGTAGACGCTGCCGGGGACGAATTGTTCGAGCAAATAGTTGGATTGCTTGTCGCCGAGCTGATCGAGCCAGGGCCAGAGTTCGCCCGGATTGTGAATCTTTTTCATTCCGATTCCGGAGGCTTGCGAGCGCGGCTTCAAGAGCCAGGGCGCAGGGACACGGGCCATGAACTCGCGCAAGCTGTCGTAATTAAGGACGTGGACAAATTCCGGCACCGGGATGCCCGCTTCTTTTGCTCGTGCGCGCATGGCGAGTTTGTCGCGGAAATAGCGAACGGTCGTCAGGCCCATGCCGGGAATGCGCAGGTGTTCGCGGAGGGCCGACACGTTTTCCATGTCGAACTCGTCCAAGGCAACTATGCGGTCAATCGGCTGCGAACGTGCTGCGAAACTCACCGCGTTGATCAGTCCTTGGACAGGAAGCTCCTCGGGCATGAAGAACATTTCATCGATGGACTGGCGTGGCCAATCCGCGTGGCGGAGTTTTTCAACGGTCAAGAGGAGCACGCGGCAGCCGATTGCTTTGCACGCGCGCAGGAATTCCTGTCCTTTTTCATAAGAACTCACACAGAGGATGGTGAGAGGACGGCTCTCTGGCATCGAATGACCTCTGAATGCGCACGGCCAGTGCAAGAAGGCCAGCAAAAGGACGCGCGGCAGGTGCGGATTATACTTCGGTCTGCCGAACCGGATACAAGAAATGAAGAAATGGGCCGACGCGCTGGGCCCAAGCCGCTTCGTTGTGCTCGCCGCCTTCCACACGCTCGTAGTGCAAGTTCTTGCCGAGTTGCCAGCCTTTTTGCAAGAGCACGTCGCGAAACTGCTCAACGTCCTGAACGATGCGCGGGCCTTCGCGCGTGCCGATGTCCAGCCAGATACTCGGGCGCGGACGGACGTCCGCAGCTGCCGCGAAGCGATGCATCACATGCTGGTTCCACCAAACGGAAGGAGAGAGAGCGGCAAGTTTTCCGAAGACGTTCGGAAGCCTTAGCCCCAAGTAGAGAGAGACCAGGCCGCCGAGCGAAGAGCCGCCGATGCCGGTTTTTTCGGAGCCGGAAAGAGTGCGGTACTCGCGCTCGATGAAGGGCTTTAACTCCAGGATCAGGAATTTTGCGTAGCGGTCCGCGCGGCCGCCACCCAGTCTGGGGACGCGAGTCGGAGTGTATTCGCGAATGCGTGCTTTTCCGGTGTTGTAGATGCCGACGATTATGAGTGGTTCGACTGTACCAGCGTTGATGGATTGGTCGGCTGTTTGGCCGACGTGCCAATCCATGCCGGGAATGAAGGAAGTGGAAGGGTCAAACAGATTTTGGCCGTCGTGGAGATACAGGACGGGGTAATGGCGTGGGGGCTGATCGTCGTAGCCCGGCGGCAGATAGACGACCAGGTCGCGCGCGTTTCTCAAGAAGCGTGAGCAGAAACTTTGATGCTTACGGAGATTCGGATCGCTCACGGCGTGATGGTCACCAGCAGATCTTTGGCTTCGACGTGCTGTCCTGGAGTGACGAGAAGTCTTGCGACGCGGCCGGCGATGGGCGCGTAGATATTCGATTGCATTTTCATGGCTTCAAGGGTCAAGAGTTTCGCTCCGCGTTCTACCGGATGATTTGCTTGCACGGCGATGCCGCTGATCACGCCAGCCGTCGGCGCGGCAACTTGTCCGGGATCGGCGGGGTCGGCCTTCGGATGGGCGCGCTCGACGACGCGCAACGCCAGGTCCCGCACATTTACTTCGCGCGGCTGCCCGTTCAATTCAAAGAATAGCGTACGCGTTCCATCGGGGTGCGGATCGCTGGCCGTCAAAAACTTGAGGATAAGCGTTTTTCCTGGCTCGATTTCAATCGTGATCTCTTCGCCGGAGGCCAATCCGTAAAAGAAGGCGGACGTTGGCAGGACGCTGACGTCGGCGTAAGTCTGACGGAATTTATCGTACTTCAAAAATACATCCGGATAGAGAAGATAACTCAAGAGATCGTCAGGGCGAACGGCGTGAGCTAGTTTCTTCTCGAGTGTTGCGGATGCTTCGGCGAGATTCACCGCTTCGAGGCTTGCACCCGGGCGGCCCTTGAGCGGGGCGGCTCCGCGCAAAATTATTTTTTGCAGCTCGCGAGGCCATCCGCCAGGTGGAACACCCAGGACGCCGGAAAACATTTCTACGACAGAGTTTGGGAGTGAGAGATCGTGATTTTCGTCAAGCTTGAGCAGATCGTTTGGTTGAAGTTCGTTGGCCATTAGAAAAAGTGTCATGTCGCCGACGACTTTGCTTGAGGGCGTCACTTTGACGATGTCGCCAAAGAGCTGGTTCACGTCGGCGTACATTTTCTCGACTTCGCGCCAGCGGTGGCTTAAGCCCATGGCCGCGGCTTGTTCGCGGAGGTTGGTGTATTGACCGCCGGGAATCTCGTGTTGATAGAGGCGCGCGGAGCCTGCCTTCGGGCCGGAATCAAAGGGGAAATAATAGGTTCGCACCGTCTCCCAATAATCGGAGCATTCATTCAGCGCTTCGATATCAAGATTCGTGTCGCGCGGCGTGTGGCGCAGCGCTTCGACAATGGAATTGAGATTGGGCTGGCTGGTACCGCCGCTCATGGCGGCAATGGCCGCATCGGCTACGTCGGCGCCTGAGTCGGCGGCTTTCAGAACCGAAGCGGAATTAATGCCGCTGGTGTCGTGCGTGTGAAAGTGCACGGGGATAGCGATTTCTTCGCGGAGCGCTTTCACTAATTCGTAGGCAGCATACGGCTTGCAAAGGCCGGCCATGTCTTTGATAGCGAGAAAATGCGCGCCGAGTTTTTCTAGTTGCTTGGCCATGTCGACGTAATATTTCAGCGAATATTTCGGCCGGGATTTGTCGAAAATATCTCCCGTATAACAAATAGCTGGCTCGCAGACGGCACCCGTATCTAGCACGGCGTCGATCGAGACGCGCATGTTTTCGATGGAATTGAGCGAATCGAAAATGCGGAAGATGTCGATGCCTTGGGCGCAGGCCTCGCGGACGAACTCCACAATCACATTGTCGGGATACGACGTGTAGCCTACGGCATTCGCACCGCGGAGCAACATCTGAAAACAGATATTGGGGACGAGATCGCGCAGTTCCCGAAGCCGCTGCCATGGATCTTCGTGAAGAAAGCGCATGGCGGTGTCGAAAGTGGCGCCGCCCCACATTTCAAGACTGAAGAGATTTGGCAGGCGTTGAGCCACAGCGCTGGCAGTGGCGAGCAAATCGTGCGTGCGGACGCGTGTCGCCATGAGCGATTGGTGGGCATCGCGAAAAGTTGTGTCCGTAATCAGAAGACGCTTTTCTTTTCTTGCCCAGTCCGAAAATTTCTTTGGACCTAGTTTTTGCAGCAATTGGCGTGTTCCCGGCGGCGGTTCGATGCCGGGAACGGAAGGCAGGGTCGCCTTTTCGAGCGCCTTGGGAACTGACTTGGCCTTTACTTCGGGATTGCCGTTGAGAATCACATCGCCGAGATAGGAGAGCAGCTTCGTGGCGCGGTCGCCGCGGCTTTGCAAACGAAATAGTTCAGGCGATTCATCGAGAAACGAAGTAGTGACTTCACCGGCCCGAAAGCGTGGGTGGTTGACGACATTTTCCAGAAACGGGATGTTGGTTTTGACGCCACGAATACGGAATTCGCGGAGGGCGCGGTCCATGCGCTGGCAAGCTTCGGGAAGTTTCGTCCCCCAAGCCGTCACTTTCACAAGAAGCGAATCGTAGTAGGCCGCAAGCACCGCACCTGCATAGGCTGTGCCGCCATCGAGACGGATTCCAAATCCCGCAGGCGATCGGTAGGTCGTGAGCTTTCCATAGTCGGGTGCAAAATTCTTCTCCGGGTCTTCAGTCGTTACTCGGCATTGGAGCGCGGCACCGTAGAGTGGCACGTTAGCCTGTTCCGGCAGCGCTAGCGGCTCGTCGTGAAGCTTGTGGCCTTGCGCCACGAGAATTTGTGAGCGCACCAAATCGATGCCGGTCACCATTTCCGTAACGGTGTGTTCCACTTGAATGCGTGGATTTACTTCGATGAAGTACCAGTTCCTGGCGTCGACGTCGTAGAGGAACTCGACCGTCCCGGCATTGCGGTAGTTGGCCTTTCGCGCCAGCCGCAGCGCGGCGTCGCATAATTCCGTGCGCACACTTGTGGGCAAATTGGCTGCGGGGGCGACTTCGACGACTTTCTGATGACGCCGCTGCACGGAGCAGTCTCGCTCATAGAGGTGCAGTAGATTTCCGTGATGATCCGCAAGAATCTGGACTTCAAGATGGCGCGCGCGAGGCAAATATTTTTCCAGAAAGACGCTCGCGTTGCCGAAGGCTGACTTTGCTTCTCCCTGGGCTTCCTCGAGCCGTTGATCGAGTTCGGCTTCGCTACGCACAACGCGCATGCCGCGCCCGCCGCCGCCCATGGCAGCTTTTACGATGACCGGATAGCCGATTTTAGCCGCGAATTTGCGCGCTTCCACTGCGGAGCTAATTGATTCCTCCGTCCCGGGAAGCACCGATACGCCAGCCGAATCCGCCAGGCGCCTTGCGGCGTTCTTGTCTCCGAGGAGTTCGAGCAATTCGGGGGTCGGTCCAATGAAGGCGATGCCCGCCTTCTGGCACGCGCGGGCAAACGCAGGATTCTCGGACAAGAAACCGTAGCCGGGATGAATGGCATCGACGCCCTTTTCCTTAGCCAATGCAACGATGCCTGCAATGTCGAGGTAGGCTTCGACGGGGCCCTTGCCCGCTCCGACTTGGTAAGCCTCATCCGCTTTAAACCGGTGCAGGGCCAGGCGGTCTTCCTGCGAATAGATTCCTACGGTGCGCAGGCCGAGCTCATTCGCGGCGCGAAAAATCCGGATGGCGATCTCGCTGCGATTGGCGGCGAGCAGTTTTCGAATGGGTTTGTTCTTCTTCATCCCCGGCCGGCAAGAAGCTTACGCGAAACTTTACATTGTTTCATGCAGATACGGAGCGATTGGAGCACTTTTTTCGATTCGCGAGACAAACAATTTGAATGCAGAGATCGGATGCGCCAAGCAAGTAGGCGTGCGGCATCCGCAGCCAGACGGAAGACTCTGAGATTACCGCGTGGCCGGTCCGTTCGCTGAGGGCGCGGGAGGCGCAAAATTCTTCAACTGGACAAGTTCGGATTGTACAGTGGCCCAAGCTTTGGGGTCGCGCTTTGTGGCATAAGGTGCGTCGGGCTCCGAATAAAAGTGGAGGAGTTCGTCGCACAGCTCGGATGACATGCCGGCAAACTTTTGAGCCGCGAGCTTGTCCAGGAGCTTGGCATGGGCATCGTCATTCAGGCCGTATTTGCCGGGTCCGGTGGCTTCGCCCACGTCGAAATTGTCGTTCGGCAAATCGAGATGGCCGTTTCGCACATCTGCGATCAGTCCCCGATACTTGTCCAGCGTAGTGTTGAAGCTTGCGCGGAACATGCGCTGAGCCTCCGGCGTCGGAGTCCTGAACTGTAGAACTTTGAGTGGGCCGAACTTCGGAATCAGCTTGTAAAGGAAAGCGAGAAATCTTTCGCGAAGAGTCGGTTTCTGATAATTCTTGCCCCACTCCCGCTCGTAGTTGGACTTGGAAAGATTGTAGCGAAACTTGCTTTTGGTAATGCCGGGCAAATCCGCCTTGATTTCATCTTTTTTGAGGCTCCATGCGACCTTGGTCGCGGTGGGGATGGTCTTGCTGACGGCGTGACGATAGGAGTTGAGGGCCTTCTCCTCGTCGACGAGAACATCTTTTAACTGGAGGCCGTAGGTCTGCTGAAACGCGCGGTTGAGCAGATCTTGCGAGACTTCGAAGCCTATCAGGTCGTGATAGCCGTCCGGCGCGTAGCTCTCGTGCGCCACTTCGAGGACGTCGAAGCCGAATTCCGTTTTTGTGTGAGCGAGCGGATCCTGCTCGTAAGAAACCGTGTCGCCGTACTTTTTTTGCAGTTTGGGGTAGAGGAGAGGCACGGCGCGATTTGTGGCGAGGCGATGGCCGTCGTTGTCGGCCGCATAATGGGCCAGCGCGCCGACGGCGAATGCGTACTCATCCACGTCTTTCGCGTCGCGGAGCAAGGCCTGCACAAAATCTCCGCTTCGCACGTAGTGGGTGAGGTCGCTGAAAAAATGGCTGCCGTAAGGGTAGTAGCCCATGTCCTGAATGATCGAGCCGCCGTAGGCATACGCCTGCGCCTCACTCAACTGTTCTTCGGTCGAGCCGGGAAAACGGGAAAGCAGTAGCGGCTTGATGTGCGTCTCCCAAACCGCATCGATGATAGCTTCGTGGGCGAGCACGGCATAAGCCCGGGTTGGGCTTGGCCAAATGAGCGCACAAACGAGGATCCAAACGAAAACTGCGCGCAGGCGGAAACTCATTTGGTATGTGATTCTATACGAGAATAACCAGAGCTCGAAGCGCCGCGTCCCACCGTAAAGTCCAGATGCTTTATGGCTTGAGCAGAGGTTGTGCATAGCGAATGGGGACGCCAAAGTTGGAGCCTCCAAAGCCCCGGACTACGGCGAACGTCACGCCAATCACCTCGCCGTCACGGTTAATCAGCGGCCCACCGGAGCCGCCCGAAGTGGTCTGAGCATCGTAGACAATTTTATCCGGCAGGACGTCGCCGATATGCCCTTGCGTCACCAGTGGGCGGATAAGCTTGCGTTGCTGGAGTTCGTCAACAATTTTTTTCGGGTCGCCTCCGCTGACTCTGACGATGTCCTTCACAGTGTCTTCTCCAGCGCGTGCCAGGATTGCGCTTATTCCAGTTGCGTAGCCAAGCGAGATTAAAGGCTGGCCGCTGACAGCCGCTTCTTTGCGCCCATCGAGTTTTAGAATGGGACGTTTCAGTGAGGAAATGTCGCCGCGAAGTAAGGCAAGATCAGCTTCGTCGGAGATCTGCGAGACGTTCAGTGGAATGCCCGTACTTGCTTCGGGGAAATAGGCGGTCATTTCCGCGATGGTCGGCTGCAAGCCTTGCTGCGCGGCGGCACTTAACTCATCATTCTTCCACCAAGGTTGGGCAACATGGTGGTTGGTGAGGACCTCATTTTGGCCGACGATGAAACCGGTTCCGAAGAAGTCTTCACGAACTTCAGGCGCGCGGCCATCGAGGCTGTAGACCACGTTGCCGTCGCTGTCCTTTAGAGGCTCGCCGTCAGGATTGATAGCCCCGTAACGCAAGGGGCGGCGCGAATCTTTGTCGAGAAACGAAACCGAAACATGGAGCAGGCAGACGCTCGGAGCATTGGCTCGAATGACGCCTTCGGCAGCATCGGATTGAGTCTCGACTCGCTTCAGACGGCTTGTGGTCTCATCCAACTGTTTGCGAAGGCCGGAGACTTCGCTGGCGTCCGCCGCGGAGAGCTTTTGGCGAAGGTCCTCCGTCTGTTTTTGAAGCTGCTGTTTCTGCTCGGTGATGTCGGATTGCTGGAGCTCTTCGCGGGCTCGGTTGGCCTCGGCGACCAGTGCTTCTTCCGTGCGAACGCCGTGCTCAAGCTGCGCGATCACGGAATAAGCGCGCCTGCTCTCCTTATCGGCTCGCCGCGTAAAGAGCAGAAAAATAATGGAAATGAGCACCGCCACGCCGAGGAGAGCGGATACCCCGATCTTCAACGCGCGACCGAGAGAGAATGCGTCACGCGTCATTTTTTCGGTTACTGCGACGGCTTGAAATGCGTTGTGGGCTATTTCCTGCCCTTCTTCCGCGATGCGGGATTTCAGCTGTAGTTCTTCGAGGGCGTGCTTGTCGCGCAGCTGCACGCGCACGCGAGCCAGAAGTTCCGCGGGTTCCCAGGGAGGGGACATCACGTCATCGGCGCCTAGATCCAGAGCCCGCGCACGCATCCCGCCTCCGCCGCGAGCGAAAAGGATCACGCGCGTGTTGGCTGTCGAGCCCAGGCCTTTGATTTCCGTGAGAGAGCTGCAACAAAGAACATCGGCCAGGTCAGCGGAAAGAAGAAACACATCCACCGTACCGGTTTGGACGACTCGGAATCCTTCCTCCTGCGTAGGAGCGGAGGAAGCCTCATAACCTGCGGAACGCAACACGTCCTGGAGCTGCTGGCGCAGCGTGTCGTCCGGCTCGACAATCAGTATGTTTTCGCGCTTGGTTGACAAGTTGGCTGGTTTCCTTGGCGGCGGCACTTGAAACGGGCCTCGCCATCTATCTTTGACGCGTTTCGTTTCCTTATGGTGACAAGGAATTCACATAGTAACCGGAAATTGGAAGGGATGCATGTTTGTGGCTTGGGCGGGAGCAACGTGGTGGCGGCGGGAGGGAATATTACCGGAAAGAAATGCCTAGGAACTTGACTCGCAACAACAGCCCTAAGAGAGGTGTTCTTTAGACGATCGAGCTGCGGTTCAAGAAACGCACTCTAGTATTTTCTGAGAACACCGATGACGCGGCCCTGAATCTTGAGGTCATTCGCAGCCACCATGATGGGCGCCATCTCTGAATTCGCGGGTTGCAGGCGGATCTTCCCTGCTCCTTCCCGGTAAAACCTTTTGAGTGTGGCTTCCTCGCCGCCAATCAGAGCTACGACAATGTCGCCTGCATTGGCCACTTGCGTTTGCTCGCATACCACGTAATCGCCGTCCATGATGTGATCTTCAATCATGGAGCTGCCCTTCACCTGGAGCACGAAAGAGTTGCCGCCTCGGGCAAAATCGCCCAGCGAGAGCGTCTCGCGTTCTTCTACGGCTTCGAGCGGGCGGCCTGCGGCGATGCGCCCCACGAGAGGCAGCTCTTGAATCTTTCGGTCACTAATCTGTTCCTTGACCGGCTTGGGTAACTGCAGAATCTCGATCGAACGGCTCTGGTTGTAGCCGCGCCGGATGAATCCTTTTTTCTCGAGCGTGGTGATGTGCTTGTGAACAGTGGCAAGGGACGTCAGCTTCAAGCCCTTGCCGATCTCTTCAAAACTGGGGGCGTACCCGTGCTTGTTGTCAAAAGAAACCAGGTAGTCTAAGACTTCCTTTTGGCGTTTGGTCAGGGCCATCGCGCGCCTCCGTGCGTTCGAGTGTTCCACACCGACTTTAGGCGAAAAGAAAGCGAACGTCAAGCAGGAACTTGCCTTCGCGTTACGTTCTCTTCCCCACGGCTTCACTTCTGGAAATGATACACACACGAACCATAGACAGATTTCCGGAACGCCTGCGATGATGGTCTGCACATGGACAGCCCGTCCAAAAAAGAGTCCCTTCCAGCGGTGACCGCTGCAGGAATTGTCGCGATCACCTTCGGCGTGTTCGGCTTGCTGGGAAGTTTACTAGGCGGCCTTTCCCTGCTGCTCATGCCACAAATTCAGACGCCGCAACGTACGCCGCCGATGCCGGAAGGCCTCCGCGCCATGTCGGCCGCCATGATGTTTTTCATGCTGACGCTCGCAGTGTTTGGAATTTTCGTCGGAGCCGGAGTCATTCGCCGTAGAAATTGGGCCCGCATAACCATCCTGGTTTGGGCCGGATTCATGACTTTCGTTTCTGTCGGCGCGATTGCGTTTAGTCTTTTAATTTTCAGCGCAGTTCAAACACAATTGCCGAACGTAAACCCAGCCGACGCCGACAAGGTCATGCAGTTCATGAGGATATTTCTGGTTATTTTTTACGGCATACCTGCTGGCGTCGGGATCTGGTGGATCGTCCTCTTTACGCGTAAGCGGGTTGCCACGGCATTCACAAGTCCCGCGGAGTACGCGCCGGCGATGGACCCCTCTGGGTTTCCGCAGTCCGAATCGGCAATCGAACCGCGGCGAAAACTAAGACCCACTTGCCCGCTTCCGCTGGCGATATTCGCTGTTTTTCTTATTTTCTCTTCTGTCTGCATGCTGCTATTCCTGCTGTTTCCTATGCCGGCTTCCTTCCCCTTGTTCTTCTTTGGGCACGTTTTTGTTGGTGCCGCTCCCAAAATATTCCTGGCATTTATCGGCGCTGTCTCGGGAGTTGCAGGCTTTGGGATGCTCAGGCTCAAGCCCTGGGCTCTCTACACTGAGCTTGTGATTCAATTCGTATTCTTAGTTAACGCGGTGGTGACTTTTTTCAGTCCGAGTTATGGACCGATCATGCGCGCGGCGATGCAGGAGTTTATGGAGCAGTATCCCGCTTCCCCTGTTGGAAATTCCTTGCTGACGGACAACTACTTCCGCGGCGGCGTGATCTTCGGTCTGGTCCTGTGTGCCGCGTTCGCCACCCTTCTACTGTCCCAGCGCCCTCGCTTCCTTGAGGCCGCTGCTGAAGCTGCTAAGTCTTGAGCCGCCGTGCCCCGCAGCGCGATGGCAATTCGTTGCGTCCTTTCCGTAACGACACATTCGTGCGCGACGTCCAGTAACGCCGCCTCCTGCGTTCTGGTGTGGTATTCTTTTGTTGTCGGCTCCGGGCGGCTGGATACAGCATCCAACCTGCTTTACGCGCCGCCCATCTAACAAATCGAGCCACACTCCTTTGGGGGATTCATTCGGGAGTTTAGTTAATGCGGAGCCTCGGCCACTATGTCAACTTTGATTGAAACGCCACCGGTGAAACACAAGCGCGAGGTAATTGATCGCGCGGTCATCCGCTTCGCCGGCGACTCCGGCGACGGCATGCAAATTACCGGAAGCCAATTCACCAATACCGTCGCGCTGTACGGCAACGATATCGCCACATTCCCGGACTTTCCCGCGGAGATTCGCGCTCCCGCCGGAACGCTGCCGGGTGTCAGCGGCTACCAGCTCCATTTTTCTTCAAGCGACGTTTACACGCCGGGAGATTCGGTCGACGTTCTGATCGCCATGAATCCCGCGGCGCTGAAGATGAATGTCGCGGACCTCAAAGCGAACGGGATATTGATCGTAAATTCCGATGCTTTTACAGAAAACGACCTGCGCAAGGCGCAATCGAAGACGAATCCGCTCGAGGATCATTCGCTCGACAAATACCGGCTCTTCTCCGTCGAACTGGAGCGCCTGACAAAAGTAGCGCTCGAGCATCTGGGCATCGACGCCAAGTCCATCAGCCGCTGCAAAAACTTCTTTGCGCTGGGCATGTGCTACTGGCTCTACAACCGCTCGATGGAGCCGACAGTGCGTTGGATCGACGCGAAATTCAAGAATAAGCCGCTGCTCGTGGAAGCCAACAAGCTGGCGATGAAAGCCGGGTACTCGTATTGCGAGGCCACGGAAGCGTTTCAGATCAGTTACGAAATTCCGCCCGCGCAGCTCGCTCCTGGTTTTTACCGCAATCTCAGCGGAAATCAGGCGCTCGCTTTGGGCTTCGTCACTGCCTCGCAAAAATCGGGCCTGCGGCTTTTTCAGGGCAGCTATCCGATTACTCCGGCGTCCGACATTCTTCATGAACTGTCGCAATATAAAGATTTCGGCGTGATGACGTTTCAGGCCGAAGACGAAATCGCAGCCATCACCAGCGCGATCGGCGCGGCTTACGCGGGCGCACTCGCCATTACGACGACCTCCGGACCGGGCATGGCGCTGAAGACGGAAGCGCTGGGGCTCGCTGTAGCTGTCGAACTCCCGCTGGTCATTTGCGACATTCAGCGCGGAGGACCTTCCACAGGATTGCCGACAAAGACGGAACAGGCGGATCTCTTGCAGGCGCTCTTCGGACGTAATTCTGAAGCGCCGATACCCATCATTGCCGCGGCGACACCCAGCGATTGCTTCTGGGCCGCGGTCGAAGCCAGCCGCATCGCGATCAAATACATGATCCCCGTCATCATTCTTTCGGACGGCTACCTCGCAAACGGCGCCGAGCCTTGGAAGATTCCGAACGTCGATGAAATTCCTGCATTCCCGGTGAAGTTTGCAACGGAAGCGAACGGTCCGAACGGTTATTTGCCTTATAAGCGCGATCCGCAAACACTGGCGCGGCCGTGGGCCGTTCCCGGCACGCCTGGGCTTGAGCACCGTGTCGGCGGCCTCGAAAAGCAGGACGTTACCGGCAACATCAACTACGAGCCGCTGAACCATGAAAACATGGTGCGGATACGCGCGGCAAAAGTTGCGGGCATCGTGCAGGAGATTCCAGACGCAGTGCCCGCTGGCGATCCCGAGGGTGATCTGTTGATTGTCGCGTGGGGCTCGACTCACGGCGCCATTACGGCGGCTTTGAAAGCGCAGCGCGCGCAGGGCCGCAAGATTGGCCACGTTCACTTGCGCTATCTCAATCCCTTGCCGGCGAACCTCGGCGAAGTGCTGCAGCGCTACAAAACGGTTCTGGTGCCCGAGCTGAACATGGGCCAACTTCTTTGGGTACTTCGCGCGAAATATCTGGTCGACGCAATCGGCCTGAACAAAATACAGGGCCGGCCGTTCAAGCAGGCCGAAGTCGAACAAAAGATTGAAGAGATTCTTGGAGAGAATTCCCGATGAGTACCGCGACGCTGCCACCTATCACGCCTCTCACCAAAAAAGACTTCCAGACCGACCAGGAAGTTCGGTGGTGCCCTGGCTGCGGAGACTACGCGATTCTTTCGGCGGTGCAGTCGGTTTTTCCTGAGCTTGGGATCAAACGCGAAAATTTCGTGGTGGTCTCCGGCATCGGCTGTTCGAGCCGCTTCCCGTATTACATGAACACGTTTGGCTTCCATACGATTCACGGCCGCGCGCCCGCGGTTGCCACAGGAATAAAGGCGATTCGGCCCGACCTTGAAGTTTGGGTCGCGACCGGCGATGGCGATGCGCTTTCTATCGGCGGCAATCACACGATTCATATGTTGCGGCGCAACGTCGGCTTGAAGGTTTTACTCTTCAACAACCGCATCTACGGTTTGACGAAAGGCCAGTATTCGCCAACATCGGAGTTCAACAAGAAGACCAAGTCCACGCCGTTTGGTTCGCTGGATCGGCCGTTCAACCCGATTTCGCTTGCGATTGGCGCTGAGGCGACTTTCGTTGCGCGTTCCGTCGATGTCTTCCAACAGCACCTCAAAGAAACTCTAAAGCATGCCGCCGCGCATAAAGGCTCCGCGTTCGTCGAGATTCTGCAGAACTGCAACATCTTCAACGATGGCGCGTGGTTCAATCTCACCGAGCGCGACGCGCGCAGCGAGCACATCATTCAGTTGGAGCATGGCAAGCCGCTTGTTTTCGGCAAGAACCGCGATAAGGGCATTCGGCGGAAGACGGACGGCGACATTGAAGTCGTCCAGCTCGGCAACGGCATTTCCGAAGCCGACCTGATCGTCCACGACGCGCATCATCCGCGCGCTTCTTACGCCTTCTTGCTTTCACACATGGAGCATCGTCCAGGCTTCCCCACCCCGATCGGCGTGCTCCGTGCTTGGGACGATCTTCCGCGCTATGAAGACGTGATGAACCAGCAGATCCAGGACGTTATTGCGAAGCGCGGCCCCGGCGATCTAGCGAAACTTCTTCGCGCAGGCGACACCTGGGAAGTGAAGTAGCTCTGCGTTTAAGATCCCGGTCTTGTGGAGGCGCGATTCATCGCGCCCCCAATTGGCTACCGACGATCCCCTGCCTTAGATCGACTCAGGACCACCTAGTTCGGCCTTCCTGAAAATAAACGCACATCCTGCTGATCGGACAAATCTCGCACTTAGGTTTCGTCCGTTTGCAAATCTCCTGCCCATGCTTTTTCAAAAGCAAATAAGCCCTCTGCCGCGCTTCAAATTTCTCTTGCACTTCCGCCGCGATCGCCTCCTGTGCGGCACGGTATCCTTTTCCATAGTTCTTATCCTCGTGCCCAAATAAAATCCTTTGCGGGACGCCCGGACATGCCCAAGGAACGGCCGCTATGGGCGCCATCCCGCTGAACAACAAAATCTTGTCCGCTCCTGGCTCTCCAATCCCCGGAAATTCCTTCAACGCACCCTTTACTTTCCGCAGTCTCTTCTCCGCCGGCGTCTTTTCATCTTTCATCAACTTCTCCAGCGCCCACTTCAAATCCCCTCCAAAATCCTCCTTTGCGATTCGTGTGATCAGCTTCAGCCGTTCCGCGCGCAGCTCCGGGAACGTCCCTCCATCCCGCGTCAATTTCGCCAGCTTCGCGCTCGGCGCTTTCAGAATCTGGTCCGGCTTCGTGCCCAATTCCGCTTTCAGCGGTTCATATCCCCTCATGCACGACGCATCCGTCGCCGAATACCGCAGTTCACGAACAAGATCATCTCGTAGGGGTTACTTGGCCCAACGGCGGCCTGCTCGCCGTAGTGAGCCTCAAGTCGGTCCAGGATGCCGGCAAGCCCGGGCCTAGATCCCTTCATCCCCGCCTCCGCCATGCATTTCACCCCCGTTCACCAACAAGCGTATGATTGAGCCTCGGGATTCCAGCAAATTCCTACCTTAGGAGAGATATCCATGAACCCCAAAAACAACAAGCGCGACGCTTCCTACAATCAGCTGGAAGCAGGCACGAAGCAAGCTCGACCGATTCAACACCAGCGTGCCCCCGAAATCCAGCCCTACGGCAAGATCGCCAAGCTGCCAATTGCTCTCGATGAGCAAGTCTGTGCAGCCAGCGCCGGGAACCTCAACCAGCTCCTCGCGGACACTATGACGCTGCGCGATATGTACAAAAAGCATCATTGGCAGGTAGCTGGCCACACTTTTTACCAGTTGCATCTTCTCTTTGACAAGCATCACGGCGAACAGGACGAGCTCGTCGATGACATCGCCGAACGAATTCAGGTCCTTGGTGGCATCAGCCTGGCAATGGCGGCGGATGTTGCCGAGACCACCCTAATTCCGCGGCCTCCGCGTGGCCGTGAGGAAGCGCCGGTACAAATCTCGCGCCTTCTCGAAGCGCACGAGGTCATCCTGAAGGAAGCTCGCACCATGGCCAAACAAGCCAGCGACGCGGGAGATGACGGAACAAACGATTTGATTGTCTCGAACGTGATCCGGACGAACGAACTTCAGGTTTGGTTCTTGGCCGAGCACTTGGTGGATGTGCCGCTGGTTCGAGCCGACAAGGCTAAGGCCGCGTCCGCCTGAGATTGCCCATTCCCGGGCGATTGCGCGCAACAAACAAAATGAGCGGCCGCGGAAAAAGCGGTTTGGCCGATTTTTGCGTCTATTCAGTCAGGTTGCGATCAAGATCCTCGAGTGGAGACCACCGTGAAACTCTTTCTTCTCGGAGTCCTCGCTACAGTCGCGATTATCGTGGTTGGCGTAATCGCGTATCTCCGCCTTGGTCTGGCGGAAGTGCGCGCCGATTTGCCGCCATCCAGGTTGGAGAGCTTGCTGATGACGTCTGCCGTCCACGCCTCGGTTCGCCGCGAAGCGCCGGAAATGCCAAACCCGGTCGCTCCCACTGATGAGAATCTCATCGCTGGTGGCAGGCTCTATATCGGCGGGTGCGCCGGTTGTCACGGCACTCCGGGAAAACCTCAAAAGGAGGACGACGACGGGCTGTTTCCACCTGCCCCACAATTGCCGCAGGTCGGCACCGAATATTCCGAAGCGCAAGTATTTTGGGTCGTCAAACATGGCATTCGCAGAGCCGGCATGTTTGCCAACGGAAAGTGGAATACGGACAAAGAAATATGGACCATGTCCGCTTACATTAAGCGAATTCAGTCACTACCCGCGCGCGTCCAGGAAGAGTTGGCGAAACCAAAGAGCGTTGTTCCCAGCCATTAGCCTGCGCAGAGCTTCCCTCCACAAAGCAAAAGGGCGGGCGCCGTGGCTTCCGGCTGACGCGCCCTTCTCACACTCTCGTGCTCTCGGCTGAAATTCGCTGGCGTTTTCTCGACTTGCGGGACTATCCCTTGGAGCCTTTCAAATCGTCCTTCGCTTGCTTCTCTGCGGTTTTCGCCGCGCCCTTGGCATCGGCGTCAGGCTTCAGGGCGTGAATCGCCTTGCTCAGGCTCATCGCCTTATCACCGGCGGAGCCTTTACATGCGGACATGTCGGCGCTCGTTTGCACGCCCGTCAGGTTGGACTTCAGGCACTTAAAGTCCACGCCCTCGTTCTTGCTCGCGTGCAACGCGGCTACGCACTCATCCAGCGCCTTGAAGTCTTCGCAGGCGCTCTTGGCGTCCGTATTTGCCGCCAGGACCCCCTGGGCTTGCAGGTTGGCTGTTAATTTTTTGTCTTGTTCGTCCTTAGCATCGAGCTGATCGCTCGCCGACTTCGGATCCTTCTTCACCCACTTGATAGGATTCAGGGAATGCGTGCCGCCCGAACTGCTCGACGCCGCTGATCCCGCGCCCGCCCCTGCCGGCCCCTGCGCCGCGGCTCTGTCCGCACCAAACGAGACGCTCACCATCGCCACTACCACAATCAGGAATAGCTTTTTCATATACCCCTCCGATCGCTCTCAAACCAAACTGGTGAGACCCGGACGGGTCCCGTCTATCAGTAGGCCACGCGGTTCTGAAGGTAGCGAGAGAATGGAAGGAGAGTACTCCCCCAATCCGTCACGTTGTCCTCTCGGACAGGGCATAGGAGCGAGCACCCTTGTGATTATGCGGATAGTCTGGCTTTCGATTTATTTGGTTCTCACTGAAGATTTGCTAGCAACGAGGAACTCCAGGGACGGGGCTTAAAATCGAACAATCTCCTGGCGCTCGAAAACGTACCACTCTTAGGATCGCATCCGAAGTAAAAGCCCGTAAAGGCTCATACCCAGCCCGCCAAGAAAGACCACTGGAGCCAGATATTCGGTGATCAGCGGATTAAGCGTGAACGGGAGGCTCAGAGCGCTGTATCCGCCCGTGAAATAGTAAATGACTGCGGCCAGCAGCATGTACATCAGACCGCGTCGAATCTCGCGCCGGCCAGCCTGGCCTGAGCGCGCGGACAGACGAACCTCGGGTACCTCTTCACGGCAAGAGGGACACCGGTTCATCCGCGTGGGCACTGGCTTCCCACAGTAAGCACACGGGCGCGAAGCCGCTTGCTGCCCTTGTAGAGCATTCATACTGGCTCCCACTTCTGCCCCCACAATTAGCGTAGTTTTGCAGCCCAACGCCGTCAAGCGAATCCGCAACGGAAAGTGACCAGGAGGCATACACCCGATCAGGAAGGCGCTTCGAGCTTCTGAAACCGATTCGTTTATGCTACATCTAATAAACCAGCTTATTCAGGTCTCTCACAAATGGAAGATGCCGCCAAACTCGCTTCGTACGCCATTCTTGGTGATGTAGACCCCGTGCCGCAAAGCCTGCTGACCGCTTTCCCCGAGCAGGCCAAGACACTCACTCTGCTCTATGACGTAAGCCGCGAGCTAACCTCGATTCTGGACCGCGAAGAATTGCTTCGCCGTGTCGCCCAGCGCGTAAAGCGTCTTGTCGACTACCATGTTTTTAGCGTGATGCTCTGGAACGAAGCCTCGCAGCACCTCGAGAGCGTGTTCACCATGCGCTATGAGGATCAGCGGCCCGTGAGGCTGCGCCTGGCCCTGAACGAAGGCATAACGGGCGCCGCCGCCGCCGAACGCCGCACCGTGCGTGTGAATGACGTCGTGAACGACTCCCGCCACATCAGCTGCGAAGTTGGCTTAGACACGGGTTCCGAGCTGGTCATTCCGCTTCTTCTCCAGGACCGCCTGATCGGTGTGCTCGATCTCGAAAGTACGGAGAAGAACGCCTTCACGGAGCAGCACGAACGCATGCTTGCGACGCTGGGCTCCTACGTTGCCGTGGCTCTGGAAAATGCGCGGCTCTACGAAGAGGCGCGCGAGAATGAATTTCGCCTCCAGGATGATCTCAACACCGCTCGCGAAATCCAGCGCCAGCTTCTTCCCCACGGCGCCCGCGGTATCCCGGGTCTTGATCTCGCCGCCGCCTATGTTCCCGCGCGCGAACTGGGCGGCGACTTCTACGATTTTCTCCCTTATGGCAAAGGCAAACTGGCCGTGGCTCTGGGTGATGTCTCCGGCAAAGGGACCGCGGCGGCGCTCTATGGGTCGCTGGCCATCGGAACGCTGCGTGAGCTTGTGGTCAGCAGCACCTGCAATCCGGCGAGCATGCTGCAGATGCTCAATCGCCGGATGCACGGAGCGCGCCTGGATGCTCGGTTCATCGCCATGCTCTTTGCCGTCTATGATGCGGCGGAGCACCGCCTGACCCTCTCCAACGCCGGTGGGCCTTATCCCTTGCTCGTCCGTGACGGCAACACGCAGGAAATTCGCATCGAAGGCGTTCCGCTGGGCCTCTTCCCCGACAGCGAATACGAAGAGACGACCATTGATCTTCAGGCCGGCGATATCGTTCTATTTGCCTCCGACGGCATTCTGGAATCCGAAAATGTTCGCGAGGAGGAGTTTGGCTCCAAGCGTTTGCACGCGCTCCTGGCTGATGCCGGGCCTGAGATTTCGGCGAGCGAGCTTTCGGAGAAGATAATCGCCGCTACGGACGACCACAGTGGTCCCGGCACAAGCCCTCACGACGATCGCACCCTGCTCCTTCTCCGAGTCACTGGAGAAGGGGCGGCCGATTACTCCAAATTTCCTGTCATTTATTAAGGGTGAAGCCGCAGGCAGACTGAATTGGGAGTTCTTCACCGCCCGGCGACGGCGGGAATGCCCGCTTGCAGCAGTTCAGGCTTCCTGAGGAGCGGCAGCCAACTCTCCCGGAGTGCGGCGAATTCTGGCAGATTCATCTTGGAAATTGGATCGGAAGGTGGCAGTCCTAGCTTCTCGAAGTTTTTATATTGGCCCTTTTGCAAAATTCGGAAATCAAGATGCGGTCCCGTGGAGAGGCCGGTGCTGCCGACGAGGCCGATCGTCTTTCCGATTTCGACATGCTCGCCCGCGCGAACGTACATGCGCGACAAATGCAGATACATCGTTTCGTAACCGTTCGAATGGGAGATATGCACCATGTTGCCTTCACCGCCTTTTAGCCCAGCGAAGAGAACCCGCCCGCTTCCAATGGCCTGCACCGGTGTTCCAATCGGCGCGCCGTAATCCGTCCCCATGTGCGGGCGAACCGTTTTCAGGATCGGATGATACCGTGCATTGCTGAAATGCGAAGTGACCGGCGCGGAAAATTTCAGCGGCGAGCGCAGAAACGCCTTCTGCAGCGATTTGCCGTCGGCGTTGTAGTAGCCGGGACGTCCGAATTCGTCATGGAAAAGTAATGCCTGGTATTTTTTGCCGCCATTGTCGTACTCGGCCGCGAAGATCTTTCCGTAACCGGCCGTTTGGCCATTGGCGTATTTCTTTTTCTCGAGCAACACGCGAAAAGTGTCTCCCTTTCGCGGATCGGTGTAGAAATCAAGGTCGTAGCCAAAGATCTGCGCGAGGCGCATGGCAATTTCCGGCGATTCGCCCGCCTGCTCGACGGCATTGAAAAGCGAGTCATCGAGCTGCCCGGAAACCGTCGTGACTTCTATCTTGGACGGAATCTCTTTTACTTCGGCGGTAAAACCGCTCTCCGACGGAATGATCTTCAACATGCGGTCGGGATCGATCTTGTAATCGATCTCCCGCAGGTCTCCGTCGACCGACCGCCCAACGGTGATCACGTTTCCGGCTCGGACCTGCCGCAGATTGAAAGCCTGCTGCGCCGCCGCTGAAGCGCTTGCGGCTTCCTCATGGCTGAGCCCGAACTTTTCGAGTGCAGAAGTAAAATTGTCGCGGGCAAGAACTCGCTTCTCGGTCGGCAGAATCACTTGCGCGCGAATCCGCGCCGCCTCTTCCTGGCCGAGCTTCACTTGGTGCTCAAACTCAGCGGAGGCCGCGAGGCGCATTCGAAAAACATAGCTAAGCACGCCAGCACCGAAGCAGAGCACGATCACTAGCACTATCGCAAAACGTCGATTCACTCTTTCCCCCTGCCACTCGCTGCCCAGTTTGACGCGATAAACCTTGGCGCGTCGCGCACAAAAAGCTCATTTGCAAACAATGCTTTACAGATTGTCACGAACACTTTTGTATCAAACCACGCTTGCAGTCAAACGCCAATCCAATCCCCTGCGTCCAATCGCCTAACCTCTTCCGTTGCCCACCCTCTTGATGAAATTCCGTTCATTCTCAAGTAGGATGCAGCGATGACTGTCAACGCCTTATCCCGGCGCTCCTTTTTAACCATGACCGCCATGTTGCCGTGGGCTCTTCGCGCTGCCGGAGCAACACAGCTCCCCGTAGGGCTCGAACTCTATTCCGTGCGGAATGCGCTGAAACAGGATCCCACCGGCACGGTGCGCGCCGTCGCCGCGATGGGCTATCAGTGCGTCGAATTCTATGCTCCTTATTTTGAGTGGACCGAGAGCCAAACCAAAGAGATGCGCAAGCTCCTGGATGATCTCGGCATTCGCTGCTACTCCACTCACAACGACTGTTCGTATTTTGGTGCGCAAAAGATCTCGCGGGCGCGCGACCTGAACCTTATTTTGGGCTGCAAGTATGTTGTGATGTCCAGTTCGCATGAGAAAGCCGGGCCCGATGGCTGGAAAACGGTCGCGGACTCGCTGAACTTGGCGGCCGAACGGTTGGAGCCGTCAGGACTGAAGGCCGGCTATCACAACCACCAAACCGAGTTCACTCCCGATGGCGGCGTCCGCCCCATCGAGATTCTCGCGAAGAATACGAAGTCTTCCGTCATGTTGCAACTCGATGTGGGAACGTGCATCGAAGCCGGCTCCGACCCCGTAGCGTGGATCCAGGCAAATCCTGGGCGTATTCGCTCGCTGCACCTCAAAGAGTGGTCACCCGAAGCTGGCAGAGGTTATTCCGTCTTGTTTGGCGAAGGTGTCGCGAAGTGGAAAGATATTTTCGCAGCCGCGGAAAGCGTTGGCGGAGTCGAGTACTACCTCATCGAACAGGAAGGCAGCAGGTTCTCCGAACTGGACACCGCAAAGAAATGCCTCGACGCGTTCCGTTCTACGCATCCCGCTTGAATCTTAGATGACAGGTTTTGTTTACTTGCCCGAGACCAGCGGGTTGCCTGACAAAGCCCGAGCCGTGGATTCAGCGAAATAATTTTGTTCGCGCAGTTTGCGATAAATCCGGCCCGCAACTACGGCAGCCATCGGCCCCTTGACGCTTCGAGTATTCCCGCGCAACAGCACGGCCAGCGCGATTTTCGGATGGGCTTCGTCGGCGTATGTTACGAACCAGCCGATATGTGACGGCGTGGTGTGATCATCGCAGGTGCCCGTCTTGCCGAGCGGCGTCTCGTCCCCACCGCGGTCGAAGCTGGACTTGCCTGTGCCGTAGAGAACCGCAGCGAGCATACCCTCTCGAATTTCGGGAAGAATCGCGGCGATGTTCAAATCGCGCTTCACTCGCGGAGCGAAATTCTGTACGTCTTCTTGCGTGCGCGGATATTGCAGATAATAAAGTGTGCCCCCATTCGCAAATGCCGCCGCCAAAGCAGCAAGCTGCAACGGAGTGATCTGAATTCCCTCGCCGAAACTGGACATCCGCGAGATTCCACCGAGCGCCGGAGGTGCGCTGGGGAATGCGCCAGGATGCTCTTCCGGCAAGTTGTAGCCGGCCAGCTCGCCCAAACCCAGAAGCCGCGCGTACTTCGAAACCGTATCAAACCCCATGCGGCGTCCCAGCTCCTCGAAAAACACGTTGTTCGAGTGCGCCATCGCATCGGTCAAATTCATGTACTTCCGGTAGCTCACCTTCAGCATCGTGTCGCGCGTGATGACATTTTCTTCGAGTGCGGCAATAGCGATGGTGGGCTTGATCGTCGAGCACGGGATGTAGCCATCCCCGAAAGCGATCTTCTGGTTTACGACCGTCAGGATGCGGCCAGTGTTGGGATCGACGGCCACAACGGACCCGTTATAGCGCCCCAGCGCTTCCACGGCCGCTGCGCGCACGACCGGATCATCAAACGTCGAGACGTCCAGGCTGGAAGAATCTGCAAAAGTAGGAACCCCGCCACGGTAACGCGAAGCAGACCTGCGTGTGCGCGCCGTGGATGTTACTCCGCCTGCTGCGGCGGGAACTGGCACGGCAAAGAGCGCCGTTATTAAAATTGCGAGAACCGATTTTGCTGCTTTCTTCACTAAACCGCCTTTGGTCCGCGACTTCCCCGACAGTTCCCAGGGCCGAATACTTACCTCATCCTCTTACCTGCGGTCAACCTACATTCCTGGACCGCTTTCTATATGGTCATAGCCGAAGAGCAGCATACCCCGCGAGCACCTGCTGATATTGCACCCAAATCGCCAAATGAACACTCACTCATTTGATGCGACTTAGAGCCGCGAAGCTAGGCCCACTCTCTTCCATCGAGAAACCGCATCTCTCAGGATGAGACACATTGTAGGCAGTATGGGGGATAGTACGCAATAGCCGAAGCGGGCCAGTACGTCCGTATGTGCTTTATTATCAACGGCTGACCATGGGGACAGGCCAATCGGGTTAGCTGACCTTGCGTCCGGCAAGGATCGCCGTTCGGGCATGGAAGAACAGTCGCCCTGTCGCATCTTGAAACGGGCGTGTCCCGCTCAGGTCGTGCAAGCGGTCCTCCTCGAGGAGCCGGCGTATTTCTGATGCGCGCTCTGGTGGCGTCTTCGTGGTTGCCAGCCAGCGTTCGACTTCGGGCGTCAAATTGTCCGCCGTGGTGACGGAATCCGTCTCCAGCCCAACGTCACGAAAAAGCTGAAGCAGTTCGCTGAGCGCCAGCGTCCGCACGTGCGATGGATCGCGCAGAATTTCCCAGCGGTCTTGGTAAGCGGCGCGCTCCGGATGTTCGCTGGCGTAGATGTCTTCCACCACGGCCGTGCCGCCAGCGCGGCAGACTCGCGCCATTTCGCGCAAGACTTCCAGCGGCTTCAGAACATGATGCAATGCAAGCCTGCACACGACAACGTCGAAGGCGCCGTTTTCAAAAGGAAGGCTTTCCGCATCCGCTGCTCGGAACGAAACATTGGAAATGCCGCGCTCTTTCGTCCGGTGTTTTGCAATGGCAAGCATGGCATCCGTCAGGTCCACGCCGACAACTTCTCGGGCCGCGCCTGCGAAGGCCTCTGCAATGTACCCAGGGCCCGTCGCGATATCCAGAACGCGCTCATCGCCAGTGAGATGAGCCGCGGCGACCAGCCGCTGAATGCGGTCTTCATCGGTGACCCATGGATTCGCGGCAAATGCCTGAGCTTGTGTCGTGAACGATTCCCGAATGACGTCGTTGTGTCGCATCACAACAAAAGCTTAACACACGCGTCGGACCGCAGCCCGCGCTGGATCGCTAGCGCGTCGGACGAGCTTTGCTGGCGTCGGCAGCGCCTGACGTGCCTGCAGCCGCGGCGGCCCTCATGGGTGATTTGTCGCTGTGCGCTGGCACAGCAGCGTGCCCGTTGGGACCGGACGCCGCGTTGGAACCGCCGGGAATCGCGATCTCCAGTTTCTTGCGCAACGCGTTTTCCAGTTTGTCGCGGATGTCCTTATTTTCCTTCAGGAAGCTGCGCGCGTTTTCACGCCCCTGGCCCATGCGCTCGCCGCCGAAGCTGAGCCACGTGCCGCTCTTCTCGACCAACCCCTTGTCCACGCCGAGATCGATCAAATCGCCTTCGCGCGAAATGCCTTCGCCATAAACAATGTCGAACTCCGCTTCGCGGAAAGGCGCCGCAACCTTATTCTTCACCACCTTGGCGCGCGTCCGCGAGCCCACCACAACGTCGCCTTCCTTGATCGCTTGAATGCGCCGGATATCGATGCGCATCGACGCGTAAAACTTCAGTGCCCGGCCGCCGGTGGTCGTTTCCGGGTTGCCAAACATCACGCCAATCTTCTCGCGTATCTGGTTGATGAAAATCAGGCAGGTCCGCGACTTCGACACAATCGCCGTCAGCTTCCGCAGCGCCTGTGACATCAATCGCGCCTGCAAGCCCATCTGCGGATCGCCCATGTCGCCCTCAAGCTCCGCCTTCGGCACCAAAGCCGCGACTGAGTCGACAACGACAATGTCCACACCACCCGAACGAATCAACGTCTCCGCAATCTCCAAAGCCTGCTCGCCATTATCCGGCTGCGACACCAGCAAATTGTCGACGTCCACGCCCAGCTTCCGCGCGTATACCGGATCAAGCGCGTGCTCCGCGTCGATGAACGCCGCCTGCCCGCCCAGCTTCTGCGCCTCCGCAATCACGTGTAACGTCATCGTCGTCTTACCGCCCGATTCCGGCCCGTAAATCTCAATCACGCGCCCGCGCGGAAACCCGCCGACGCCCAGCGCCGCATCGATCGACAAGCACCCGCTGGGAATTACGCTAACGGGCACCAGCACATCCCGGCTGCCCAAACGCATAATCGCGCCCTTGCCATGGTCCTTTTCAATCTGCGATATCGCCGCTGCCAGCAATTTCTCTTTCTCTTCTGTCATTTCACACCTCGGTGGAGGAAATTAGGGAATTTCGTCGCCTTTGTACTTTTGTAGAGGCGCAGCATGCTGCGCCCCACCTTGCCAAGCATTAAACCGTAGACCGTGGCCCGAACATAGCGGAAGCCTAATAGTAACACTTCAATTATCTCTTCGCCATGCCTCCTTCAAACAGGGCTTTTCGACAACCACTTAGCCCTGGCGTTCGCAACCGTGCTCCGCGACATGTTCCTTCAACCGTGCAATGGCCATCGCCACCCGCACAGCCAACTGCCGCTCTTCGCCCGCCTCCAGCTTGCGAAGCCGTACCAGCCCCCGCATCCGGTCGCGCGCCTCGATGAACTCGCTTTCGAGCCTAGCATGTTCCGCACATCTTATCGCCAGGCCCTTCGCCGAATACATCTCGCACCTGTTGAAAACCGCGAACCGCAACTTATCACCAAGGCGAACAAAAAGCAAACACTATTTTTCGCCTTAGTTTCGCCTAATGCCGACCGCTTCTGATCGACAATCAGTCGTAGGGGCAAGAACCTCTCTGCAAGGTGAGCGTTCGCGGAAGCGCTTCAGCACCGTCCCAATAGAGAGCGCCATATTCATCTTTCGCGCATACTAGAATGCGCGCGCTCGCTTTGGCTCCGCGAAATTTAAACTCAAGTCGGCTGTGCAGAATACGCTTTCGAAATATCACCGTACCAGTCGCATCTGTCTCTTCTTGGTCTCCGCTGGCGTTACCTTCGTCAATGGGGTCTAGCCAGCCCTCGTTTACCGGCACACCAACCATCGGCTTCCCGGTCGAGTCCAGGACCTGGATTCTCCACTCCGGAACGCCGGAAGTTTCGTATGGATATAACAGCACGGCACCCGCGACCATTCCTGCTAACACTACGGCAAGGCCGATCTTCAATGCTCGCTTTGCAATCAGGCTCAAGGAAGAACTCTCGAGGTGTAATCATAAAATCCCCGCCCCGCCTTCCTCCCCAGCCACCCCGCCGCCACATACTTCCTCAGCAACGGACAAGCCCGATACTTGGGATCCCCCAGCCCCTCATGCAAGACGTGCATAATATCCACGCACACATCCAACCCAATAAAATCCGCCAACTCCAGCGGCCCCATAGGATGATTCATCCCCAGCTTCATCACCGCGTCCACCGCTTCCGGCGCCGCCACGCCTTCCATCACGCAATAAACCGCCTCATTAATCAGCGGCATCAGCACCCGGTTCGACACAAACCCCGGCGCGTCATTCACCGCCACCGGCGTCTTCCCCAATTTCTTCGCCAACTCCGTCGTCGCCGCAAACGTCGCGTCGCTAGTCTGCAGCGCCCGAATCACCTCCACCAGCACCATCACCGGCACCGGATTCATAAAGTGCATGCCCACAAACCGGTCCGCCCGCTTCGTCAAAGCCGCCAAAGTCGTCATCGCAATCGACGACGTATTGCTAGCCAAAATCACCTCCGGCCGCAAAATCCCATCCGCCTCCGTCAACACCGCCCGCTTTATCTCCAATTTTTCCGGCACCGCCTCCACAACAAAATCCGCCGCCCCAATCGCCCCCATATCCGTCACGCACTGCACTCGCCCCAGCACACTTCCCTTCTCTGCTTCAGCCAACTTCCCCTTCTTAATCTCCCGATCCAAATTCTTCCCAATCGTCTCGATCCCGCTATCCAAAAATCGCTGCTCCACATCCCGCAAAATCACCAGATACCCAGCCCGCGCAAACACATGCGCAATCCCGTTCCCCATCGTCCCCGCGCCCAACACCGCCACCGTTTTGATCGCATCAATAGACAAGGTCAAATCCTCCGCAGTCGCGTGAGATAGATGAAGTAAAGGCAGTTAAGGAAGTAAAGGATGCCTGCTACGCATAGTGGTGGTCAAGCCAAAGGACAAAGGTGCCTGTCAGAACGACTCCAATCAAGAAGCCTCCGGATAAGGCGAATCACCAATGATTTCCCGAACAATCTCACGCGCAGCCGCTGCATCTTCCGGCAGAACAAATAACTTCCTGGAGCCGTCCGACTGAGGCTCAGCGCGCATCCGGATATAGTTCTCTTTCAGCGACGATGCGATTGCGCTCTCGCCCGGAGCTACCCGCCCTACTTCAACGCAGGCGTCTTCCGGGGTCAAAAGCCTTCAGATACAAACGACGCCTGCGCGCCTCATCCAAATCCAAATCGGAGTCGAGGTGCTCCGGATACTCGAGGAGGGCCTGATTTTCATCCTCGTCGGCAGTCTCGGAGCTCCATTCGACAACGGTCTCCGGTAATTCTAACAGCTCTTTAGCGCGGTGCTCGTCCTCACGGGACACCGCAAGCTCGTATCTCCAGATGACCTGCATGCGCTGTCGGCGATCTTTTACAAACTGGGAAACTTCGTACGGGATGCCGGCTTCCTTGAGAGGCAGACATTGTGAGACGCAATCCGTTTCGCTGTCGCCGATCCAGATCGTACGCGGATCATTAAGCCGGGTTCGTTGCGCTAAGTCTTCGCCTTCCGCTGACGGCAGTTCATCGACCAAATCAATGTCGCAATCCGCACAGCGACGGTATCCGGGGCGATACTCGGCTTTGCATTGTGGGCAAAACACGCGTCACGCCGGCGGCGCGCCTTCCACAATCTCCCGAATAATCTCCCGCGCCAAAGTTTCTTCTTCCGCCGGAACATACAAAGTGCTCTCGCTCCCGCGCGTCTCCGCCCGCACCGGAATTTCATTCTCTTTCAGCGCTTGACTCAGGAAATTGGCGCGCTCTTGATCATCGCCCGACCAGATGGCGATTGTAGCGTTGCTCAAGTGCGCCGGCTCAGGCTGTGTCGCAGTGGGGGCAGCATCGTCTTCCGCCGGAATCTCCATATCCACCGGCTCTTCACCCAAAAGCTTCTCAAGAATCCTCTCCGCCGCAGCCAAATTCGACGCGTGAACGGCTAGGTTGAATCCAAACATTGGATCCTGCCCGACAAAAAACGGGTCGGTTGTGGAAGTGTCTCTGTCGTTGCCAATGGATCTGTCAACAAAATCAATTCCCGCGGACTGCAGCTCGTCGAGGAGCGTGGCGTGGAACGCCGGGTCCTCCCCCGCCCATAACACAATCAGCGCTTCTTGCGGTCCCGCACCAGTAGCCATTTGTTCCTCCCCGCAGCCAGCGAGTAGCATGCATCGTTAATCCGGCGCCAAGCATACATCCATTCCCGCCCCAGAAAAACAACTCCGCTATCAATGCTTATTCTGGCGGCACGCCCTCGACCACTTCCCGCACAATCTCCCGCGCCCGCACTTCGTCGCCGCTCAAAACAAAAAGCCGATAAACACCTCCCGCTTCCGCCACGCGCGCATGAACCCGATTCTCCCCAAGTGCCGCCGCCAACAATTCCCCCATCTCCGCCTGCTCTCCCTCCCAAATCTCCACGCTCGCATCTTCCGGATACCAATTCTCAGGGTCCCAGTCCCCTCGCGACTCTCTCGGTTCAACAGACTCCGGCAGTTCCAGTGGCACCCGAGCCGCTTCCGAGACTGGCTCATCCTCCCGGCCGTAAGCCTCCTTCACCGCCTCTTCCGCTCTGCCAAACTGCAAAAACGGCACCCCTATCTCGAACGCGCTCTTAATATTCCAATTGAAAAGATGATCCTGCCTTCGAACGGTCTTGTAAGGAATCCCCTTCTCGCCCAGCAGTTCACACAATTCCGCATGAACCCGCGGATCATCCCCCTTCCAAAACGAACAAAAGGGATCTTCCTCAGGGTCCCCTGCCTCAATGCGTTCGACAGGAACGACGGCCCCAGTCGGCAGTTCATACACCAACTCCACATCACAATCCACGCACCGCGTAAAGCCTTGTCGATACTCCGCTTTGCAAACAGGACAGAACATGGCACCAGAACGAAAGTCTACTACACCCCGTCAAACCGCTCGACGAATGGCGTCTGTCCCAAAGACCATCGCCACGAGGCATCTTTCCGATCGTTACGTCATTACTTCATTCCTTCTCTCATCCGAAAGGAGGCTTGATCGCCGATAGCGCCAACCACAATCCGTAACCACTGAGATTCCAGCGACTTGGATAAGTCTCGGCCGTTGCGTCTTTTTGCCGCTCCCTCCCGTATACCCTGTAGAATGAGCGCGACACTGACAATCCTGACCACGGCACCTTCGAGGTCGATTCTTCTCTTCTCCACCCAGATGGCCGACGACAACAAGGCCCTCGCCCAGGGGCTCAAACGCCGCGACCCCCAACTGCTCGACCAACTGATCGAGCAGTATCAATACCGCCTGTTCCGCTATTTGCTCTATCTGACTTCCAGCCGTGAACGCGCCGAGGATTTCTTCCAGGAAACGTGGATTCGCGTCCTCGAACGAGGCCACCAATACGACGGCAAATACAAATTCGAAGCCTGGCTCTTCCGCATCGCGCGCAACCTGGTGATCGACTGGCAGCGCCAGAAAAAAGTGCAAAGCCTCGACGCGCTCATCGACCCGGAAGAAGGCGCGCCCATGGAGTTCGCCGCGCTGAATCAACCATCGCCGCTGAACCTGGTCCTGACCGCGGAAGAAAAAACGGGCGTTCACTCCTCGCTTGACCGCATACCAACGGTCTACCGCGAAGTTCTCGTGCTCCGTTTTCAGGAAGACCTCGGCCTCGAAGAAATCGCCGGCGTCCTGGCCGCCCCGCTCTCCACCGTGAAATCGCGCCTCTATCGCGGCCTCGAAGCGCTCCGCGGCGCGATGCAAGGAAGTGCAGCATGAACGAAAATCTCCACGCCCGCGCGGAAAAGCTGATCGCGCAAGAGCGCATCGAAGGAATCTCCCAATCCGAGCGCGACTGGCTAGCTGCGCATCTCCTCGAGTGCCCAGCCTGCGCTCAAGTCGCGCAACAAACGACTGCCGCTCTGCGCGTGTTGCGTGGCATGCCCGTTCCCCTCCCTCGCGGACTCGCCGCACGCACACAGTTCCGCGTGCAATTGCGCGCCCAGGAAATGCGCGAACGCGAACCCAAGCGCCGCCTCCTCTGTATCATCTGCGCCATGTCCTGGGGTCTCGGCATCGCCACCGCGCCTTATATCTGGCAAGCCATCGAATGGATTGGCCAGCGCACCGGCGCTCCGCGATTGGTTCTCGAATTTGGATTTGGCCTTTGGTGGGCGATTCCCGCCTTGTTTGCCGCGGCAATCGTGATTCTCGAAAACCTCCGGCAGGCAAATGAACGCCACTGGTCCGGCCGTTGAAACCGAGAAGCAAGAAATCGAGCGAGGAGCGAAATGTCAGACTATCAGCAAAAAGTGAGCGGTTCCTTCAACGAGCGGATGCGGCTCATCCGGCTTCGCAGAAAAAAGGAAAACCTCCGTTTCTGGGAAGAATTCCGGATCATTCCCAAAGGGTTGGTGTGGACCCTCGTCGCGCTGTTCGTGATTGCGCAAATCATCGCATTTTCCGTCAATCGCTGGAATGCACTGCATTATGGCAACGCCTTCCCGTGGGAGTTGCGGGACGACTTCGCGCTGGCTTCGCTGGCTTTGGCCGGAATCGTTACCGGAGCATCAATCTTCATGGCGGGTCTCATTCTCCTGATCGCGTACGTAAACCGCGACGCGAAACGTCGCGAGATGAACTCCGCATTGTGGACGCTGCTGGTGCTCATCCTGTTGCCAGCTTGGGGCTTCGTCGGCTTTGTTATCTACTTCCTGATGCGCGAACCACTGCCGTATCCCTGTCCTCAGTGCGGGAAATCAGTCGGCGCCCGCTTCAACTTCTGCCCCAACTGCAAATGCAACCTGCGCCCCTCCTGCCCCAACTGCAAACGCGAAGTCGTCGAAACCGACAAGTTCTGCCCCTACTGCGCGTACGAACTGGGAACGCCGGCGCCAAGCAGCGGGGAGCTCCCCGCTGCGCGGGGTTCCAGCCTGTAGCATGGAGGGAAACGCCCTGCGACTGTTTTTTCTGAAAGTCAGGGGCTGGGTGCCATGGAACTCCTGCCGCAAGGAGTTCCCGGCGTCTCTGCTCCACGCGCGAGACTTGATCCTTCCAGCCAAATCCTGAGAGATTTTTAGGGTCTTTCCCCGATTGTTTGCTCACCTCGATCCGACTACGGTTGAGCTGGCTTTGCAACATGCTGTTCAATTACCCGGCCGAATCCGCAGGGCCTGAGGTGATCCGTGGGAGCTGTGCAGTCCAAGCCTTTGTTTTCTAGGAGGTCGAGTTCGCGAATCGAGACGCCAGACGGGGTATGGGTCTGCTGGCGCTGTGGTGATATCGAGGACATATCAAGGGTCAGCGATCTGAGTGTGGGCGGGTTGTTCCTCTCCACGCCGATCCGCCAGCCCGAGGGCGTGAAAGCCCAGCTCGAATTTCTTGTTCAGGAGGGAAACATCAGAGCCGAGGCTGTCGTGCGGCATCTCGTCCCCAGTAATGGCCTGGGGTTGAAATTCACCGCGATAACCGATCAAGACTGCCCGAACTTAGTAGCACTAATCAAAAGGATTCAGAGTTCGTCGCGCCCCAAGCGGGTGAACTAACCTTCACGGAGTCTTTGTCTGTCCTTGCGCACGCACATTGGGACGCTGTCTCACTACGTCCTTTCGACAGCCAGCGCCACGGCGTTGCCGCCGCCGAGACAAAGCGCGGCGATACCGCGCTTTAGGTTGCGGCGCTGCAATTCAGATAGAAGAGTAACCAGGATGCGCGCACCGCTCGCACCGATCGGATGACCCAAGGCCACCGCGCCGCCGTTCACGTTCACCTTTTCGGGATTGAGCCGCAGCTGCCGCGTCACGGCGATCGCCGCAACCGCAAAGGCTTCGTTTAGTTCAATGAGGTCCACATCCTTGTCGCGGTCCCAACCGGTCTTGGTCAACAGTTTTTCCACCGCGTCCACCGGCGCCATCATCACCCACTTTGGTTCCACGCCGCTGACCGCTTGTGCCACGATTCGCGCGATGGGCTGCTTGCCGAGGCGCCCTGCGTTCCGTTCGCTCGTGACTATCAGCGCGGCCGCTCCGTCGTTCGTGCCGGGCGCGTTTCCAGCAGTCACGGTGCCGTCTTTCTTGAACGCCGGCTTCAACTTTGCCAGCGCTTCCATCGACGTATCTTCGCGCGGCGATTCGTCATACTTGATCACAATCGCCTCGCCCTTTTTCTGCGGCAATTCGATCGGCAAAATCTGCCCCTCAAAAAAGCACGATTTGCGTGCGCGGATGGCCTTCTGGTGGCTCTCAACTGCAAACCGGTCTTGCTCCTCGCGTGTGATCCCGTATTTCTCGGCAACCAGTTCGCCGGTCATTCCCATGTGGAAATCTTCGTAGGCGTCCCACAAGCCATCGTGAATCATGGAGTCCACAACTTTTTGATCGCCAAGCCGGTAGCCGGTGCGCGCAGTCGGCAGCAAGTACGGGCAGTTGGACATGGACTCCATTCCGCCAGCGACGACGAGATCGGATTCGCCGAGTTGCACCGCTTGCGCAGCCAGCGCCACAGATTTCAATCCCGAGCCGCAAACTTTATTGATCGTCATCGCCGCGACCCGGGGAGCGCATCCGCCCTTCAACGCGGCCTGTCGCGCAGGGTTTTGCCCAAGTCCCGCTTGCACCACATTGCCGAGGATCGCCTCATCGACTTCGTTGGCGTTGATCCCAGCGCGGCGAATAGCTTCGGCCACAATCTTGCCGCCAAGCTCGACAGCCGAAAATCCAGCCAAGCCGCCTTGAAATTTTCCGATGGGCGTGCGAACAGCAGAGAGAATAACGGGAGTATTCATGTTCGAGCTAAACCTCCGGGGAAGCAACGCACACTATTATACAGCGTTGCGCCGGAGCAGTCGCGGAGGCAGGAACCGGCAAGGCAAAAGGACGAAGGGAAAAGAACGAAAGGAACGACAGAAAATGAAACAAGGAAAGGCGGACATGAGTCCACCTTTCCTCGAACGAAAT
>Ga0307478_10000642_pt1 | contig 34489 bp, 21 predicted proteins | sample atmos_gasesECM4C_2_FD_203713 | JGI IMG/M metagenome (GOLD analysis project Ga0307478, IMG submission 203713) | Hardwood forest soil microbial communities from Morgan-Monroe State Forest, Indiana, United States - atmos_gasesECM4C_05 | ecosystem: Environmental > Terrestrial > Soil > Temperate...
TTCGCGAGTTCAAAGCGCTTTCGTCAACTGGTGTTCTGCGCCTGGGGGGCAACACCAGCGAGTTCGCTTACTGGAAACCTGCGCCTGATTCTCCCGAGCCAGAGCATCCTCAAGTCCGCGAGGCTGAGGGCGAGCCGAAGGCCCACTACTACGCGGTGACGGTCGAGGCAGTCAGGAACCTGGCGGAGTTCCTCCAAGCCACTGGTTGGACCTGCTTGTACGGCATCGGGATGGGCACGAATACACCGGCACGCGCCGCGGAGGAAGCGGTCTTTGTAGCCGAGACGCTGGGCAACCGCCTGCAGTATTTTCAGGTCGGAAACGAGGCGGATCTATTTGCCAGGCACCTGCGCGATCCGAAGACATGGTCGGCCAAGACGTACCTGGAAGAATGGCTGACCGTGGCGCGCGCTATCGCAGCTCGAGTGCCCGAGGCCAAGTTCGGCATGCCTGATGTTGCCGGTGCCGTGTCATGGCTGACCGAGATTGCTGATCGGTGGCCTTCCATCCAGGCTCCGCCCCAGGTGACGACCCTGAGTCATCACTATTACTTTGGCGGACCGGCGACGAACCCGGACGTCAACATTCCGAACTTGCTGAAACCGGCAACGATGGAGAGGGTGGAGAAAACGGCGAATATCGCAAGGGCAGCAGCCAGCAAGATCGGTGCGCGCGTACGCATGACGGAAGGCAACACCTGCTATCGCGGAGGCAAGCCGGGTGTCTCCGACGTATTTGCCGCTGCGCTTTGGTCAGCCGACTATTCGCTGCTCCTGGCCAGTAACGACTACTCGGGCATCAATCTGCACGGTGGTACCGGCAAATCCGTGGCCAATTCCGTGGGCGGAGCTCTGCCAGGCGACGCGCTTCTCGAAGCGCAGGGCGAAACGCCCAAACAGATTGCCGGGCACCCGCATCCTTTCTATACGCCGATTGCAACGGTTGGCTCGGAGTATCTCTTGGAGCCGGTTGCGTATGGGCTCAAGTTTGCGGGCTCGTTTAGCGGCGGAACACTGTTGAAAACCGAGTTCTCGACGAAGCTGCAGGATGCGGGAGTCAATGCAACCGCCTACGCCGCGAAACTGCCCGGCGGCCGGACATCGGTGATCATTCTGAACAAAGACGCGGCGGCGGACCTTGAGGTGGAACTCGATTTCGGTCGCGGCGTCAGCGGAGCGGTCGAAACCGAAATATTGCACGCGCCGGCACTAGACAGCCGCGAAGCGCACATCACAACCTCAACAAAAACCGACTTGCTCAAGCAGGGCAAGTGTTCGGTCATGGTATCCCGTGCAACAGCATTTGGCCTGACGCTGACTTGAGACGCTGGCACATCCCATTCATCTGTGGGACGGCTTGAAGTCGAAGTAAGCGAGGTTCATGTTGCCGCGGGTCAATATGTGTACGGTGAGAACGTTTTTCCCTTTGTTGAGGCGCACCTGGAAAAGTTGCGACGCCAGATTCCAGTGGTGCCACTGACGCCAGGCCAGCGGGTCTGCAGGATCATTTGTAGACGTGATCTCGAGAGGTCCGGTCGCGTCCTTTCCATTCACATCGACGGATATTGTTCCGCCACGATTCGATGTGTACAGGAAATCGGCCGCATATGTTCCCGCGTGGGTCACATCTACAGTGATGTTGAACCACTCTCCGGGTTCGGTCCAGCCAACGTAGGGCAGTTCTGCGGGAGGAACAACCTTGTTGAAGGGGTTGTCGTCGATCGGATCTGGCTTCCTCTGAAATTTCGTATAGGAAGTATCCACTCCTTCATGGATACGAAATTCGTTGAGGTAGGTCCCATCGGCGGGGTTCAACTCTCCGCTGCCGTGATTTTGTGGATCGCTGTCGTGATACGCGACCCCTTCACCGCCCAGGTCATAGTAAGCACACAATACTCGTCCCGGTATTTTTTGCGGGCCGCCCTGATAGCGGCTGTCGTGATAAGGCAGGCCTTTATACTGGCCGAAGAGTGACTGGGAAAACGCCATCGCCGGTAGCATCGAAGCCGCTACCAAGCATAAGGAAAACGCTCTCCGGCTCATCCTGCCTCCTCGAGTACCGATAATCTATCTGCAGTTGCGCAACTCCACCCATCAGCGGCCGTGACGGCTCAAGTATGTTCCGCACTTCAGGCTTGGAAAAGTTCGATCCCCTGCGCTTTTCCGAGATTGCGCGAGTACTTCTTGTCCGTCCCATTGTTCCAATGTTCGTGTACACCAAGGCTGCGGCATCGGATGCCGTCGCGTTCGGGATCATAGACCGTCTTCGAAGGTGGGTCATGAGCCAAGGCCGCTTCGCGCAAGTAGTTATCGGCATTCGCGATATCCGGAAGATCGGGCCATTCCGAAGTGAGAAAATCGAAGCCGACGGAATCGATCGCTACGCCGTCAAACGACATAAAAATGCTATTCGGCCAAGCATCGTTGAAGGGCGCCATCTTCCACTTACGATGGGGCGGACCATCCACGTTGTCGTTTCCATAGAGCCCGTCAGTAATGAAAAGGACGGTTTTCTCGCCGAGGTCCTTATGACCCAGAAAATCGGTGAATGCGGAGTAACTCGCCGAACCATCTTTGTTGTGATGGAAACCGTCGTGCGCGTTCTTGTGCCAGTCGGGATTGATACTCGTAGCACCAAACAGATTCTTTGCGCAAAGTGTCACCCCGGAACTCACATGCGCTCGCAATACTGCGGCATCAATCAAGTAGGCAGCGTCAATGACCGTGGTATCGAGTCCCTTAGCGTTGTTGCTTTCCATGGAGAAAGGGATCGCGTTGGGTTTGAACTCGGCCTTTACTCGTCCATCGCCTCCGATATGGTCCACAAACACGACACCGGGAAATTCATGGTGAATCTTGTCGTAGAGATTGCCCGGGATGAACCGGCTGGAATCGAACACGGTGATCGATGATTGCGGCACTCGTCCCGGGCCGGTCAACTGTCGGACCAGCGAAAGGATCAAGTGGGGCGAGGAGTTCAGGCGTTCGATCGTGCCATGATCCGTCGTGTTGTTCAGGTTCGCCTTGATCGCAATCTTCTCGCCGGCTTTGTATCCGGCTTTTCCGCGCCCATGAGTGCGATTGAAGTATTGAAAGATAGAGTTCCATGCCGGGGCGTCGCTTTTTTGATTTGTAAGACCGCAAATGGACCTGGAAACCATGCGGTCAATTACAGACTGGTCATTGTGGGCATCGGTCCACCACGAACCGGTGCCATCCCAGGTCACGGCCGCCGGATCGTGCGCCCAAGTGACTCGGCCGGGAACGACGCCACGGGGAACTCCTAATGGGGAAAGCGGCTCGAACAAGGAAGGCCGCAGGTAGGTGGCAGCTGCAAGAGCCAGGGCGAATTGTCGGCGCGTCATGTCCATTTTGAATTGCTCCTCTCGCACAAAATCTTACCGTTCCGTGGATCATTTTGCCTGAAAATGCAGAAACTGCCGCAGGCTCTTCACCGGTAGCACGGTCTTGCGCTAGAGACCGGTAGTTGCAGCGCGGGGACCTTGAACTGCCGAGTGAATTGTACTTGACGACCCAAGTAGAATCGAGACCTAGTTACCGCTTGGCGATGCGCAGCCTCGCCAAGCCGGCAAATTAAACTTGCCCATCGCTGCTACCGAACGGTGCGACCGAGGCCCACTTCGAAGCCACCTTCATCTTGCGAAGCGCCGCGTCCGGCGGAACACCTTTCATGGCTGGGGATGTGCTTGGCTCGCTGGGTTCTCAGAGTGTAGGCCGGGTCCTTCGGCTGACTTTGTCGCGGGAGCTGGCGTCACTGGCGCTGGCTTCGACAGCCCCTGCGACTCGTAAATCTCATTGAAAATGAACTTATAGGTTCCATGAGATTGCGCGCGCCATTGCGGCCGGAACCCGATCAGATAAATGCGCCCTTTCCCATATTGCACTTCCATAACCGCGGCCTTTCCCTGGATTTTCTCAGGGTGCAGTAGATAGCCGCTCATGAGCGGGCTCTGCTCTTTAGGGTACGCCGCCAAGACGCGCCCGCGAAAACCTTCCTTGGCCTCGAAAGCCGGTCCGCGTTCGAACATCACAATCGGATCGTGCGGGAGACCCCAGACCGCCGAGTCGCTCATGTCTTGCAACTCCACCCGCAACAGTGCACCGGAGCAAAAAAACTCTTCGTCTTTCAAACCTGCCAAGACATTTTTTACTGGCAGCCCAAGATCTTCGATGGCAAACAGCGAAGCGTTATTGAAGGTGACGAGAATGCCGCCTGCCTCGACGAACTCCCGCAGCGCCGACACGCCGAGAGCGCCTATGCCTCCGGTATATTCACCGCGAATGACTCCCGAGCCAAAGCCATTTCGAATCGTTTCCGGCCCGGCGTCGGGAAGAATGATCGCGTCAAGCCGGTCGCGCAGATTGCCCGCTTGAAGTTCACCGTTGCGCAGCGTCACCGGAGCAAAATCGTAGTTTTCGAGGACCCATCGTGACCATCCTTCGTCGATCAGCGGCACCCACGCACGATACAATCCAACGCGGGGTTTTTTCACCGACACCAAGTCTTTCGGTGCCGCCGCTACCGCCTTAACCCACAGCGAATTCTCCCGCGCGATCTTTCCCATCTTTTCTCGGTCCACGCCGGTCGCAACCACAGCGCCAATCTCTACTCCCTCTCGCGTTTCGGTCTCCGTGGTCGCGAACGCCACACGACCGCCACTCGCCAAAATATCGTTGATCGCTTTGAAGCTAGCATTCGCTTTGTGGCTCAATACAAAAGTGCCGCCGGTGCCCTCGACACTCCCGGTCGGCGGCGTAAATTGCTGTATCGGTTTGAGCGCCGCGCGCTGTTCTGCGCTAACCGGTTCCAGAACTGGCGCGACTTGCACTCCCATCTGCATCGGCAGCGTCCACCCGGTGACGTCGTACGGTAGCTTTGGCGGACTGCTCGGCGATTCACGCAGGTCTGGGTATTGTTGCGCCTCGAACAGCTCCTTCACCAATGGAGAAAAAGGCTGGTCCATCAACACGACCCACGTCCCCGGCGTATAATCCTGCCCGTTCGCGCGAAATGGCTTGGTTGCTTGCTGAACTTCAATCCCATTGATCATTAGTTTTTGTACTAACGTTGCCGCCTCCGGTAAATCGCGCTGCTCCTGAGAAATGACGTAGGCAAACGGTGGTTCTTTTCGGAAGCGTTCCACGTTGTCTCGCGCGGCTTGGTATCGGTTATAAAGCAATTCCTCGTGGAATTTCGCTGCCGTGTCCAGCACAGCCATCGATGCGCCTTCCATATAATTCACCGCGTCGCGCAGTCTCCACCACCCGCCTTTCCAGGGGCTGCTGTAGAACACTTCGGACCGCAGCGCCCGTTGGTCTTTGGGGAATTCATCTACGGTGTAAAACCGCGGAGTGGCGTAGCGATAGAGCGCCGTCTCCGTGAAGAAGGAGATGCTATTGCGAAAAATGTGCGTGTAGTCCAGGAATCCCGGATACCAGTTGTCGAATCCCACGCGGTTTACCGCTCCGGGCATTCCGTGCGCATCCAGATAGGCCGCGATGTCCGTTCCAATCACGCTGAGCCATCGGCCCATCAGCGGGTGCATATTCGAGGAAATCGGTTCCACGAAAGGCGGAATGAAAATGCGCGTGGGAAAGGGTGCCGTCTGGTGGTGACAGTAAAAGATGACCGGGTCCCATTCAATTTCCGTTCGCGTCACAGCTTGCGATTCAAGCATGTTGTTCATGTAGCCGTCGCGATTGTTGTCGTGCCCTACGTACTCTTGATAGAGGTCGGGCAGCGGACTCACCTCAAACGTCGTGCCGGCGTTCTTTCGATACCAGGACACCACTTCGTTCTGTCCGTCCGGATTCAACGTCGGCCAGAGCATCAGGATCACCTTGTTCAGAATCGCATCCACTTCTGGATCGCCCTGCGACGACACTAGTTTGTAAGCCAAATCTATTGACTGTTGTGCGCCCGCAACTTCTGTCGCGTGCAAACCGCCATCGATGTGCACGATTATTTTGCCTTCTCGCGCCAGCACCTTGGCAGTTTCATCCGTCAATCCGCGTCCATCTGCCAATTTCTGCGAGATGCCCTTGAACTTGTCGAGGTTCGCGAGGTTTTCCGGCGACGAAATAATCGCGATCTCCCAATCTAGACCCCTGGTGGTCTTCCCGACGGAGATCAATTTGATCCGGTTGGAGCTTGCGGCCAGTTTGCGGAAATACTCGCGCGACTCGTCATAGCTGGCCAGATAGAAATCATCACCCGGCCTGTGACCCAAGACGGATTCTGGTGTGGGCACACCAGGCGCCGGGTTTGTCGTGAAAGCGACTTGACCGGCGCAGGGCAAGGCTGCGGCAAGAGCTAGCAAGCTGGCGGATGCCAGCCGGCGCTTGAAAATGCATTTCATATCAGAAAGCTCCTCCGCAAACGGTCACAGTGTTTTGTCCTTGGAAACGGATCGATCAGCAGGACAACGACAAGCACGACACCATCTAGACTCTTGCATCTCGCACCCATAGCTTTGCGCCAACCAAAACCCGGAATTTGTCAGCTTTGTCCCAGCATGTGTTCCGCTTTATACCACAATCGCCCGGCCAACTCCTGATTTGCATTGACTGCTTCTTCGACTCGAGTGCCAGGAACTTGTCCAGGACGATTGCTTGATTTGAAGGGACTCGATCAACAAGGTCCTGGGTCGTGCGGACTTGTGGAATGGTCGAATCGATGCTCGTCTGGTTAGGCGGTTCTCGGGAGTTCGGACGCTCACCGGGTTTAGCACATTTCAAACTTTCCAGACTGCAACTGTTTGAGGGGAAGATGTTTTTACTTGAATCGTGCGTGCAGCTTTCCCATCGCTGCGGCGGCAATCTCGTCGGCACTTAGTCGGCCGGGAAGCCTAGGAAGCGAGGGCGGTTCTTCTTCGTCGTAAAATAGCCTGTCGAACGGTACGTCAAGGGCCTCTGCCCACTTTTCGAGTGTTTCAATATTCGGGAGAGTGTGGCCGTCCTCGACTCGTGAAAGATAGGACGGTGTCAGTGCCATACGGTCGGCAATCTCTGCTAGTGATTGTCGTTTCGCTTGGCGAATGGTTCGAAGTCGATCACTAAGAATCATAGACCTGCAACCTTGCCGATACGGCATCCGCGCTGACCTAGCGCAAGAGCGTGTCAGCTGTTTCCTAAGCGTTGAGACGCGCGCTTGCCTCTTACCTTTTGGGTGTGCTCTGAATAGGCATTTCCCCAAAGGAACAGAAAAAGTTCCCGATTGGCGTCCATTCCGTGGAAGTTCCGACAAGGGGCGTTACCGGGTGCAGTTCTCCAGTGGCCGACAATCCGCCCAGGGCTGCGGTCGGGCTCCCGACCAAGGCCATGGTGAGCATCGCTCACTTGACGCGTTACGGGCAACCCGTCAGTTGACGCCTCGCAATCCATGCTCGTTTCCGTAAATTTCCGGAGTTCCAATCTGTTTTTACCCATGCGACAAAGTCGACTGCCATTCGGCGCATGTCACCTTTTGCATAGCATTCAGTAAGAGAGCCGAGCAATAATTGCAAACGAGCCTCTCGAGTCCACGCCCTGCAGTCACGCACTGTACTGAGCAAAAAAATGAGCAGGGCAGAAGGAAACACAATGCGCAATCTCGTCGTAATTCGTTCATTGCTTTTCTCGGTCATATTGCTGGCTCTTTCCGCTGCTTCATTCGCCCAAATTGGGATCTCGGTATCTTTTGGCCCTCCTGCGCTTCCCATTTATGAACAACCTGTCTGTCCCGGAGACGGCTACATCTGGACGCCTGGTTATTGGGCATGGGATGGAGATGATTATTACTGGGTGCCTGGCACCTGGGTCTTAGCTCCCGAAATCGGCTTCCTTTGGACTCCCGGATATTGGGGTTGGGGCAGCGGCGCCTTCTTCTGGCATGAAGGCTATTGGGGCCCGCACGTTGGATTTTATGGCGGCATCAACTATGGATTTGGCTATGGGGGTCACGGCTACGAAGGGGGCCGCTGGGATCATGATCATTTTTACTACAACACATACGTAAATCACGTCAATGAAACGATCATTCACAACACCTATAACACACGAATCGAAAACGTCTCGGAAAACCGGGTCAGCTACAACGGAGGGAACGGCGGTAACAATATGCGTCCGTCGGGAGAAGAAGAAAACTATGGCCGGGAACGCCACGTAGGTCCAACGGCTACCCAAAACCAGCATATACAACAGGCTCGTTCCAACCCTGAGCTGCGCGCCTCCGCCAATCACGGCAGACCCGCGATCGCTGCAACGTCAAAGCCGGGAGACTTCCACGCCAGCCCCGCACCTGCCAGAGAAGCCGGGGCTCCTTACAAAGTTCCCGAGCATGCCGCAAACGCAAATCGTCCACCGAATGCAAACGAAGGTCGTAGCAACAACTATAACCACGCGACCGAAGTGCAATCCCATCAGTACACGGCGACAAGCACGGGCAACCCAGCGACGGACAAAAAGTATCAACAGCAGCAGGACAAGCTAGCTGCCAAACAAAATCAGGAACACCAGCGGCTGCAGCAGCAGCAGGAAAAAGAACACCAGCAAATGGCCCAGAAGAATGCCAGCGACGCTCAAAAACAGCAAATGGAACAGCGCCACACTCAACAAACTCAGCAACTCGAGCAGAAGCACGCTCAACAGCAGCAGCAAGTGCAGACACACCAAAAGCCCCACCATTAGTGGCCTGCGGATATGGGCATGACGGTAACGCCTCTATTCGGCCGCGACCGCTGGCATGCGCTTCCCGCTGGAGGATGGTTCTGGCGTTTGACTCTTGACGGGCTCGCTTCGGGCTTAAGCGTTTCTTTGAACAATCCGGAACCTGCTCGCGTCCTTCCCGGTGCATGAGCAAATCACGCGGCTGGTATGCGTTGAAGGTTGCAGCGCTATTGCCTGGTGGGCGACAGAAGCGGAATAACTTTCGGTTGACGATCATTGGGGCTTGGCGCTGATAAACCGAAGCACTGTGATTGAAGTCAATTCCCACAGTTTGTGTTGCCGCTCGTCCCGTCCCCGCAATCCCCCTTAAAGAAGTCGCTGAGATCCTTGGTTTCCGGATGCGCAGCCGCTCCGAGGAGCGGCTCCACGTGGAAGATTTCTTCTAGCGTTTTTAGTGTGGAGCTGTGGTCGTAATGAATGGAGTTGCTGAAAGGTGTCTTGCCTCCACCTTTGGCAAACGGCGAGAGAATAAACATTCCAATCGGCCCATCGCTGAAGGGGCCGCTATCTTCGGCCTCGTCCCAAATAATGAATATCGCGCCGCCTTGTTTGTATTCATCGGATTGCTGAATCATCGGTATGTTCTGCTGAAGCCAGGCATCGGAGCGCGCTGTGTTGTCTGCGGGTTCATTCTGATCGCAAGGCGAAATTCCCTCGTGCCCATCATGGCAAAGGTTGGGCGTGATGAAGTTGTATTGCGCCACTTTGTGAGTGGCAAGATCCGTTGACAGTTGATAAAACTGCCTGACGTGCGAGATGCATGCGGGTGACTGGGGATTCAAGCCCGCGTTGATGTCGTTGAAATAAACGAACGCCAGATGTTCCACGTCGATGAAGGTGAAATCCAGGGGACAATTGTCGTACAAGGGACTGCCAAAATCGGGCTCTGCGTATGCCATCCAGGAAATTTCTGCATTCTCAAGCAGCTTGACCAAATGCTGATCGGTTGTGAGTTGCGGCTGGCCGGGCTGGGTGTCCGCAAGCACGCCGAAGTTTGTACCCGCTTCCAACCACAAGTAATTCGGCTGACTGGGGTGATTGTGGGGAGGATTGAAATACTGCTCAGCGTGAGCGGACGTGTGCAGCAGTTCTCCATTGATGTAAGGTGCCAGCGGGTTGCCTTTGATATCCGGAGCACCAAAGGCGGCGCCAGCGTTGTTCCCGGTCCAATTATGATTTTCCATCAGGATGACCCAAACCGTCTTCACCTTGCTCAGCTGGGCTTTCGTGGATACCGGCATGACAGCAAGGGAAAACAGCCCACTTACCCCCAGCACAAGGGTCTTCAGCGAATGTTTCACAGCAGCCCTCCTCCCAATGTTCGTTAAGTGAAGCTCTTGAACAAGTGGATGAAAATCTCCAGAACCGAACGCTATTTGCTCTACAACTTCCCGGCTAATGCCGTCTGGAACCTCGGCTGGCGACTGTGGCCGTTCGTTTCCGCTTGGTTCCCTCAATTTCAATACAAGCACTAATGTTTGATCCGAGATCGTGACAACGTCTCGAACGTAGCGGGCTTTTGTTACGCCGCAATCACTGTGCTTTAAAAAATCTGTCAACCATGCTTGAACCTTATTTTTGAAGGAAGGTGAGACGACACTGGCCTGCGGTTTCTGTACAATCTCCGCCTGACCGACCCGAAGTGTGCCGGAGATGAGGCCGCTGTAGGCGAAGAATTCGGCGACAAGGCTCCGGCGCTTGGTTACGAATGCCAAGACGCAGCGGATCGAGTCGGTATGCCGGAGGCGGCGAGATGGGCGCACGCATGCGCGCGGGTGGTCTGCTACGCCCGCGCCATCGAGGTTCTCGACCAGCGCGGGATCGCCGATCGCTTCCTCGCGCAGGGCCAAGCAATGCAGGTCGCGGGATTCGCCCACGTTCCGAATGGTCAAAAGAGGTAAACCAATGAGTTCCTGTGTGCTGGGTTTTCAGGACATCGACAAGACAAAAATCATGGTGGTTGGTGGTAAAGGCTTGAACGTGGGGGAAATCTCCAAGCTTGAAGGAATACGCGTTCCAGAAGGCTTTTGTATTTCCAGCGAAGCCTTTAAGAGAATCATTGGGGAAGCTCCGTCGATTAACGAAGTACTGGATCAGTTATCGCTTCTAAAAGTGGAAAACCGGAAAAAGATCGGTGAGCTCAGCGGTGAGATTCGCAAGCTCATCGAAGGGATAGCCATCCCTGAAGACATTCAGGAAGAGCTCGCCCGCCATCTCTCGAGGCTTGGAGAAGAACAGGCCTATGCAGTACGATCCAGCGCAACTGCTGAGGATTTACCGACGGCCTCCTTTGCGGGCCAGCAGGATACGTATTTGAACATCCTTGGGGAGGTAATCCTAAAGCACGTCAGCAAGTGCTGGACTATCTCGTCGTAGTTTCTTCTGTCGGTAGTTGCGGGAAGCGGACTTACTCGAGTCAGTGCCGCTCTCTGACGTTGCTCGAGGAGGGATCTTGTTACAGCGGAGAATTTTGCAGGCAACTCTTACTATCTGCGCCGCGACGGCGCTAACGCAGCGCTGTGCCCGCGCGCAGCAAAGTTATGAAGTGATCGTGCAGAACGGCGTCGCCATGAAAACTCGTGACGGCGTGACGCTCCACGCCGACATTTACCGCCCGAAATCCGATGGGAAGTTTCCGGTCATCATGATGCGGACGCCGTACGACAAAAGTGTGGGCTGGGCGGCCTCCCCGGCGTATCAGATTACGACGCATGGCTACATCGTCATCGTGCAAGATGTTCGCGGGCGATACACTTCAGAAGGGGAATTTTACCCTTTCCGTCACGAGTCAACCGACGGCTACGACGCGATCGAATGGGCTGCTGCGCTGCCGTTCTCGAACGGCAAAGTCGGGATGATGGGCGGTTCCTATGTCGGCGCCACGCAAATGCTTGCCGCGATCGCCCATCCGCCGCATCTTGCGGGGATCTGCCCGGTGGTGACGGCCAGCAACTATCATGAAAACTGGACATATCAAGGTGGAGCTCTTGAACAGTGGTTCGATCAAAACTGGGCGACCCAGCTGGCGACAAACACATTGTGGCGATTAATCGAGAAAGACACCAACGCGCTGCTAGGCGCGCCCACTCTTCCACTCACGCAATATCCAGCTTTCAATTACGCCGCGCTTCCGGCAGGCGCCGCAGCGACCGCGCAAATCGCGCCGTATTACCTCGATTGGCTCGCGCACCCGTCGTATGACGCATATTGGAAGCAGTGGTCGATTGAAGAACACTTTTCAGATGTTCAAGTCCCAGCGCTGCATATCGGCGGCTGGTACGACATTTTTCTGGGCGGCACAATCAGGAACTACGTGGGGATTAAGGCCCACGGCGGCACGGACGCGGCACGCAATGGTCAGCGCTTGTTGATACAAATCGGCGGGCACGCCGGCTTTGGTCGGCGCATCGGCGACGTTGAATTCGGCGACGACGCGCTCAAATTTCCTCCCACCAATGTCGTCATTGACTGGTACGACTATCTGTTCAAAGGCGTCCAGAATGAGTTTGCCACGGAAGGGTCTGCGGCCGCGGGCAAACCGGTGCACATTTTTGTGATGGGCGAGAACAAGTACCACCAGGAGTCGGATTGGCCTCCGCCGGAAGACAAACTCACTCGTTACTTTCTGCACTCTGGCGGCTCGGCCAATTCTCTGCGTGGCGATGGTATTCTCTCTTTGACGCCGCCGAAAAAAGAAGCGTCGGATAAATTCACATACGATCCGGCAAATCCCGTGCCTACGATCGGAGGGTCGCTCTGCTGCGACGCCCAGCACTACGAGCCGGGGCCGCGCGACCAACGGGCTGCTGAAAATCGCAACGACGTGCTTGTTTATTCGAGCAAGCCGCTTGCCGAGGATATAGAAGTCACCGGTCCGGTTTCGCTGGAGTTATGGGCCAAATCGTCTGCGGTGGATACTGACTTTACGGCAAAGTTTGTGGACGTCTCACCGGACGGCTTTGCCACGAATCTGACTGACGGAATTCTCCGCATGCGCTATCGCGATTCTCAGGAAAAATCGGTGCTGATGAATCCCAATCAAGACTACAAAATTTCGGTGGATCTGTGGGCTACTAGCAACGTATTCAAGAAGGGCCACATCATGAGGCTGGAAATTTCCAGCAGCAATTTCCCGCGCTTCGATCGCAACCTGAACACGGGCGCCGATCAAGCCACGAGCCGGGAGTTTACCTCAGCTAGCAACACGATCCTTCATGACGACGAGCACCCTTCGGCGCTCATCGTTCCGGTGATGCCTGCGGCCGTCGCGCCACGATGACACTTGCGCGGGAGCAGTGCCGGCAGTCTTCGAGTGGAATGAGGTCGACTCTAGGCACTCTTACGGTACGCGGACTTTACTCCAAAAAAGGAACGGTAATTTCTGTACGTTTTGGGGCTATACGTTCCGATCGAACCGAGCTCTCGGTCTTGGGAGTTGGTACAGAGAGCCCTTCGGAGATGCTCTGCCCGACTGACGGTGACCTTCCTTCCAAAGTGGAAAGGGCGCTGCATCGGGGCAAAGCCCCGTTGTAGAGTAGAATTCTTTGCACCCGATGGATAGAGAGTGCACGGTCGTTCTGATTGTCTTGACAACCCTGGTCTTCTCTCCCTTAGTGGATGGCCTAAGCGCCCAAGATTTCCATCCCACGGCCCAATCTGGCGATGCCCCAAAAGGACAGACAGGCAAAGCGGACTCCGCGCCAGCCGCCCGCATATTCTTCCGGGAGGTTGCGTCTGAGGTGGGCGTCACAACCGTGCCGAATACCAACACCGACCGGCGGTATGTGTTGGAGACAGCCGGTGGGGGCGGAATCGCCTTGTTTGACTGTGACAATGACGGCAAGCTGGACCTGGCGGTGGTCAATGACTCCACCATTGAGCAGTACCGTAAGGGTGGAGATTTGATGATCACGCTGTATCACCAGGACGGCAACGGTTCCGCGCTGCATTTCACCGATGTGACCAAAATGGCGGGCCTGACCGCGCGCGGGTGGGGAATGGGGATCGCCGTGGGAGACTACGATAACGATGGGCTTCCCGACTTATACGTGACGGGGTATGGCCACAACGTGCTCTACCACAATCTCGGAAACTGTAAATTCGAGGACGTGACCGCGAAGGCTGGGGTGCAAGGCGGAGGATTCAGCACTGGGGCGGCGTGGGCGGATTATGACCGCGACGGGAAGCTGGATTTATTTGTCGCACGGTACGTGAAGACGGATGTAAATCATCTTCCAGACCCGACGCGGAGTTTTCGCGGCTATAGAGGAGTGCCGTTCGAATTGCCCGACACGATGGAGGGAGAAAGCGACCTGTTATTTCGGAATCGGGGGGATGGGACGTTTGAAGAGGTTTCCGAAAAAGCGGGAGTCAACGATCCCGGCAAACTTCATGGGATGGGGGTGACCTGGGCCGATTATGACGGGGACGGATGGCCCGACCTTTATGTAACGAATGATTTTGGGCGGACGTTTCTTTACCACAACCGGCACAACGGCACGTTTGAAGAAGTGGGGAGTGCCTCGGGAACGGGCCTGGGGCCAGACGGACAGGGCTACGGAAACATGGCAGGCGATTTCGGTGATTTTGACCGAGATGGCAAACTCGACCTGTTTGTTACGCGCGCGGATAATCAGCCTGCGAGTCTTTATTGGAATCAGGGCGATTATTTTGTGGACCTAGCGCGCAAAGCTGGAATTGCGAGCGTGACCAAGGCGCTGGTGAAATGGGGGACCGGCTTTGGGGATTTTGACAATGACGGATGGCTGGACATAGTTGTGGCCAACGGCAACTTTTCGTCGTTGCTGGACGTGCTACCGAAGGAGGGGAAGTTCGCCCAGCCGATTCAACTTTTTCGCAGCCGGGGGAATCTCACCTTTGAGGAAGTAGCCGATGAGGCGGGGCTGAATGCCGGGCGGCTCTATTCGCGAAGGGGGACGGCGTTCGGGGACATCAATAATGATGGGAACCTGGATGTAGTGATCTTCAATGCTGGCGCTCCGCCGTCTGTGTTTCTGAACGCAACGACGAACGCAAACCATCGCGTGCTCTTTCGGCTGATCGGGACAAAGAGCAACCGCGCCGCCATCGGCGCTCGTGTGAGCGTGACCACTTCTAAAATGACGCAAATCGACGAGGTCCGCGCGGGCGGCAGCTACAATTCGACCAACGACACGCGTCTGCACTTCGGGTTGGGAAGCGAGGCGGTAATGAATAAGATAGAAGTTTCTTGGCCGAGTGGTTTGCGGCAGGAGTTTCGGGAGGTTCAGGGAGACGCCATTTACGAGATTAAAGAGGGCCAGGCGATTTGCAAGACCGCACCGTTGGCTGCGCCATGAAAAACCCTGATACGCGAGCCTCTAGGAGAACGAAGAGTAACCCAACACGCAAAAGGCAACGCAGACTCGTTTCGAACGCGAGCTATCGATACCTTCGGATTACGAGGTTGTGACGATCGGAACGGTATAGTCCCAAAACGTACAGAATTACCGTTCCTTTGTTGGAGTAAATGACCTGCCGGATGCGCAGAAGCGGTTCGCGCCGGGGGACTTCAAGAAGATCCGCGGTTTTAGAATCCGCGGCGGTAGCGTCGACCTCCTCATCGGCGTATCCCAATTCCACTTTGTAGTTTTGCTTTAGAATGGCAAACAAAGACTCACGATTCAAAGGAGCATCCAGAAACCCTGGGAATTGCGTGGCCGAAAGATGGCAGATCTCCAGTGCAAACGGTTCTCCCGCGGCGTGCCGCAGCCGTTCGAGTTTGATGATGCGGCTCTTTGGCGGTAGAGCAAGGCGCGCAATAGCTTCCTGCTCGTTGTCGACAATTTTTGCTAAAAGCACTTCTGAACTGACGATCAGATTGCGACTGGCCATTTGCTCGGTGTAGCTCATCAACTTGTTGAAATGAATTTTTGGAGCCGAGACGAAGGTGCCCACGCCGCGACGGCGCTCGACTACACCTTCGCGTTCCATGGAGGCCAGCGCGTGGCGCGCAGTCATCAAGCTGACTTGATGAATCTTCGCCAGTTCCCGTTCGGAAGGCACGGCATCGCCGGGCCGCAGGCCTCCGGACTCAATTTTCTGCAGGATGGTGCCCTGAATCCTCTGGTAGGCGGGCACTCTATTCCGGGTCTTTACAGCCATGCAATTTTCCTCGACGTAAAGCCAACAGAGCTAAAAGCGTTGTAATTCAAATACTTACCGAGCGTCAGGAATGGGCATGAACCGTCTTTTGCGTCCCGCGGGTCACGTACAAACGGAGTCCATTTTCAATAGCGATCGCTCAGCGGACCAGGCCCGAACACCGGCGGAAGGACGCACCCCCCTCCGCCACTTCCCGTGATATAGAGCGCGGCGCGCAGCGCTATATCGCGCCTGACGTAATGCCTTTATAAAGTAAGATTTTCTTCTTGACAAGCATTAATTAGTGCTATAGAGCTATACCTCTTTAATTTGGTTCGTTCATCCGGGGTGCTGTGAGTTGTACCGCAGATTTCAATGAGAGGAGAGATTCCCTGTTCGACAGGGGTCTCGAATCGGAGGCATGGACATGAAGAAATGGCTTGTTGGGGGGATGGGGTGGCTAGGTATGGCGCTGGTCGTGTTTTTGATCGGCGCGAATGTGGCGATGGGTCAAGACGTTACGGCGTCCATCACAGGAACTGCAACAGATGCGTCCGGCGCGGCCGTGGCCGGGGCCAAGGTTAGCGCAAAGTCGGTGGAACGCGGCCTCACTTATACGGCCGAGACCAACGAGTCCGGTCTCTATCGCATCCCGCAGCTCCCGGTTGGCAGTTATGAACTCAAAGTGGAAAAGACGGGATTCGCTTCGCTGGCGTATCCGGCATTTGTGCTCACGTTGAATCAAGTCGCACGCATCGACGTGGTGCTGAAAGTCGGCCAGGTTACCGAAACGATTGAGGTAAACACCTCCGCGCCCATCTTGAAGACAGACGCGACACAGGTGGATACGATTATCAACGCCGCTACCAACGACAATCTTCCCTTGGCTTCGCGCAACTACGTCCAATTGACCTTGCTTGCGCCTGGGTCCGTATCGACCGATCCCGACAGCTTCAATACCGGCAACAACACAGGTAGTTATGGGAGCCGACCTTTGATTAACGGCAACCGCGAACAAGCCAACAATTTCCTGCTCGATGGCATGGATAACAACCAAGTGTCGGACAACCTCCTGGGATATACACCGTCGCCGGACGCTATCGAGGAATTCAACCTGATTACCAACAATGCTCCGGCGGAATTCGGGAGTTTCATGGGCGGCATCGTCAACGCGACGATCAAGTCAGGTACCAATAGCCTCCACGGAGATGCTTGGGAGTTCTTCCGGAACGATAAGCTGAACGCGAACAGCTGGTCCAACAATTTCAATACTAAGAATATCGGTACTGCTGCTAACCCCCAGTACGTCTGGGATCCCCTTCCAAAGGCCAAGCTGCGTTGGAATATGTTTGGCGGTACGCTTGGCGGCCCGGTCCTGAAGAACAAGCTGTTCTTCTTCGCAGATTACCAGGGCCAGCGCTTCGACACCCCGACTTCGCCGGCTACGACCACTGTTTATTCCACCGCCGAGCGCGGTGGAGACTTTAGCCAGCTGTGCCCCGCAGGATTCAACGCTGCCGGCGTATGTACGTCAACGACCAATGGGAACGTTCAACTGTACAACCCGTGCGTATCGTTTACCGCCGTTTGTACTGCTTCTTCTCCGGCTGCCACCGTTCGCCAGCCATTCCCATTCAACAAAATTCCCGCCGTCATGATCAGCCCTGTTGCGACCGCGCTCTTCGGTTCCTCGCTCTATCTGCCAGCCACAAACACTAGCCCGCAGAACAATGCGAACTACATCACCAACTCGATGCAGAACGTGGACCAAGGCGATATCAAGGTCGACTACAAGGCCAGCGACAAGGACAACATTTCGGGTCGTTTCACCCGAGCCTTCCAGAACAATCCGTCGGCGAATTCGGATTTGTTAGTGGGAAACGGATTCTCGACTACGCCGATCTATAACACTGTCGGCGATTGGAGCCGAACCATCGGTACCAATCTCCTCAATGACGCCCGCTTCGGTTGGAGCCATATCACGCTGAACGCCGGCACTAGTTGGGGCCCGGGCGTCGGGGAGTTTGGCAATACCCTGGGCATCGGGAATGGTAACCCTTCGGGCATCGATGGGCTGTTGGCCATCAACTTCGGCAATTCCGCAATTTCCAACCTCGGAACCTCGGAGCAAACGACGAGTTTCGACGACAAGGTCTGGCAGCTCGAAGACGCGGTTAGCTGGACGCACGGACGCCACACGTTCAAGTTCGGCGGCCAATTTAATCACCAGAGTGTCAAGACCTTTTATGCGGGTAACAATGGGCAACTTGGCATCATGGAGTTTGATGGCCGGTTCACCAGCAACACCATCGGTAGTGCTGGCAGCGGCACCGGCGACGGTGGCGCGGACTTCGTCCTGGGCCTCCCCTATCATCTTGGGCGTGGCGTCAGCACGGGCAAAACGTGGACACAGACCAATAATGTTATCGGTTTCTATGCTGAAGACACATGGAAAGTCACGGAACGCTTAACCTTAAATCTCGGCTTGCGTTACCAGGCCTTTACACCCTGGGTTGAAATAAACGATCAACAGTCGAACTACAATATTGCCACCGGCAATGTGGACCTCGCAGGCAAGAACGGAGCCAGCAGAGCTCTATATAATGGCTTCTATGGGGGAAGGGACTTTGAACCGCGCCTTGGATTTGCCTGGACTCCTGCAATGCTAGGCAACCACACTGTGGTTCGCGGCGCGTTCACCGTCTCGTCTTATCTGGAGGGGACCGGCACAAACCTGCGCTTGGCCCAGAACCCGCCTTTCACCCCGGCCCAGCTCGACACCCACTATAACAACGCTGCACTGCCCGGTTCGACCACTTCAGACGGCATTCCGCCCACGCCTCCGAGCGGTAGCTGCGCGAACTATTCTTGCTTTGCCGGTGCCATTCTCAACCTTTGGGATCCCAACGTGCAGCCGGCACTCGACTATCAGTGGAACCTGGCAGTCCAGCGCCAATTCTGGGGCGACACCACCTTCCAGATTGGGTACGTCGGTCAGCGCGCAACTCACCTGATGGTGCCTTTCTCTTATACGCAAAGGGAACTGCTTCCAAATTCGTCTTGCTCGACTCCGCCATGTACCGATCCGAGTCCATTCTTTGCCAAGAATGCAACGTTCTACAACACGATCTCGACGGTCGCTGGTGGGACCCAGTCGAACGGCACGATGGGGTACAACTCGCTGCAAGCCGTCCTGCAAAAGCAGATGGGCCACGGTTTGCAATATCAGCTGTCCTACACTTTTTCCAAGTGCATGTCGAACAGCACGGGTTACTACGGAGCATGGAATAATGCTCTCAGCGCATCAGCATACTGGCAGAACATTTACGATCCGCAGGCGGAATGGGCGCCGTGCTATTACGATGCCACCCACATCCTTTCAGCCTATGCCGTTTATGAGCTGCCCTTCGGTCGCGGCAAAGCATTGGGCAAGGACTTGAACAAGGTGCTTAATACTGCTGTCGGAGGCTGGTCGGTTAGCCCTATTCTCTCTTTCCGCACTGGCTTCCCCATGCCCGTCTACGGAGCAGCGGACACGTCCGGGACAAATTCGCGCGGTTCGCGTGCCGATTGCAATTCCCTTCCAAACATTACCGGAGAAACACCGATCGCTACCCCGGGGGTGGGTGGATTCCAGTGGTTCACAAATAATGGCAACTTCACCAACCCGGCAGTCGGAACATTTGGAAACTGCTCCCCGCAACTCGGAGGTTTGCGAGGACCGCATTACAACCATGTGGACTTGAGTCTGCATAAGGACTTCCTTCTCACGGAGCGGTTCAAGCTGCAGTTCCGAACTGACTTCGTCAATGCGTTTAACCACGTCTCGCTCAACGCGCCGAATATGGGCCTTGGATCTACGATGGGGCAGGTTACCAGTGCCCAGTCTCCAAGGAATATCCAGCTTGCGCTGAAGCTCTACTACTAAAAACAAAACGCGTATAATGAGGCAGGCGCACACCCCCCCGCCTGCCTCATTTTTGTCGTTGGCTGCGTATTCAGAGAGGCGGTTCAAAAGCGGTCCTATGCGAAAGTCCGGCCAATCAAGGATCGCCGCAGCTTTCTTCTTCTCTCTTAGCTCTGTGTGCGCAGGCTTTCCCCTCGCCGCCCAACAAGAGAAAGCGGCCTCCCCGGCAGCCACTGAATCCCAGTTATCCATAGAAAAAGCACTCACTTTGGCCCAAGAGGGCCGCTGCCGGGAAGCCATTCCCACACTCAAGCGCGCCATGGGCAGCCCAGCGCCGCCGGTAACAAGAAAAACAGCCGGAATTGCAGGGCTACATTGTGCTCTGGATCTGCATGATCGAGACTCGGGCCTCGACTTTATTCGGCTGCTCAGTCGACAATTTGCCCGGGATCCTGAGGTACTTTTTGTCCTGGTCCATGCGTACTCCGATCTCTCGACGGCTGCGGCCCAGGAGCTTGGCCGCACGGCCCCGCAATCCATACCTGCCCATAAGCTGAACGCCGAAGCGCTCGAGATGCAAGGGCAGTGGGACGCAGCCCAGCTCGAATATGAAGGTATGATCGAAAAAAATCCCGGCATCCCCGGCATTCATTTTCTCCTGGGCAGGCTATTGCTGTCGCGACCCGATGCCCGCGATAAATCCACCGAACGTGCCAAACAGGAATTCCAGAAAGAGTTGGAAATCGATCCAAAGAATGCGGGTGCCGTATACGTCCTTGGGGAGCTTGCGCGTCGAGACGAAGACTGGGATGAGGCAATCGCAAGATTTTCGCAAGCCGCAAAGCTCGATACGACTCTGGCTGAGGCGTATCTGGAATGGGGAGCTTGCTTGGTGACCGTGAAGAAATACGCAGAGGCGATTGAGCCGCTACGCGCGGCGGAGAAACTGACACCCGGAAACCCAGCGGTGCACTTCAACTTGGCAACGGCACTGAGTCGCTCTGGGCACAAAGAGGAATCGGAGAGAGAGTTTGCCATCCACCGCAGCCTCACTGCTACGGCTCCGAACGGGCCGCCGGACGAAAAGCCGTGATAACCGCGCTTGGCATCTGGACAAAAATGCGAAGATCAGGAAGATCGTAGCGTGTACTGGATTCCCTTAAAGTTGGGGTGGGATGCGAAATAGCTGGGGCCCTCGGATGCTGACGCGGCGCGGGTTTCTGGCCGGAATGAGCGCCGGAGCTTTATCGCTTCCCGGTTGGCGCAATGCGGGCTTTCAAGACGCAAACCGCTATCCGTTCGAAGAAATTTCTGCCGAAAGAAGTGGGATCCGCTGGCGACACACCAACGGGAAATCCCTCGAAAAGTACCTCCCGGAATCCACCGGTGCCGGCTGCGCTTTCCTGGACTACGACAACGACGGGTGGATGGACATTTATCTTGTCAACAGCGGCGCGTGCGACTTCTGGACTCCCGAGAAGCCGCTGCGCAATGCTCTCTACCGGAACAATCGTGACGGGACCTTTACCGACGTCACCGAAAGGGCCGACGTGCCGGGAAACGCGTATGGGATGGGAGTCGCGGTGGGAGATTACGATGGGGATGGGTGGCCCGATCTATACGTCACGCAGTATCCGCACAGCATCTTGTACCACAACAACGGTGACGGGACGTTTTCCGACGTTACTGCCAAGGCTGGCCTAAGCGCTCCGGGTTGGGGAACTAGCGCGGTGTGGTTTGACTACGACAATGACGGTCGTTTGGACTTGTTCGTCTGCCATTTCGTGGAGTTCAGCAAAGAACTGAACAAACCCTGCGGTGTCCACGAGGATGGCCGCCGCCACTACTGCATCCCCAAAGTTTATTCGCCGAAAGCCAGTTGGCTCTTCCACAACAACGGCGACGGAACTTTTACGGACGTGAGCAAAGATTCCGGTATCGCTGGCCACCTGGGCAAGGCTTGGGGGGTCGTCGCTACAGACGTAAATAATGACGGGCTGATGGACCTTTGGGTAGCGAACGATACCGTCGCCAATTTCCTGTTCATCAATCGAGGGAACGGAAAGTTCGATGACATCGCCACAACCGCCGGGGTCGCCTACAGTGCGGCCGGCAAAGCGCGTTCCGGCATGGGCGTCGATTCCGCCGACTTTGACCAAGATGGCTGGATGGATCTGTTCGTCAGCAACCTGGACCGCGAACTGTTCGCCCTATACAAAAATAATCATGACGAAACATTTGACGACTTAGCACTTCCTAGCGGTATCGGCAAGGCCACAAGATTCATGAGCGGCTGGGGTTTGAAATTTTTTGATTATGACAATGACGGAGATGTAGATCTCTTTCTCGCCAACGGCAATCCGGATGACCTTATCAGCTCTCTGCACGGCGGGGTCACTTACGAAGAGCCGCTCCTGTTGTTTCACAACACTGGGAAATCCTTCCAAGACGTCAGCGGACAGAGCGGGCCGGTCTTTGCTACGAATAGGTCGTACCGCGGATTGGCGCTCGGCGATTTCAATAATGACGGTGCCGTGGACGTTCTAATTTCCGTCAACGACGGTGCGCCGGTACTGCTTCGAAATAATGCGGCTCGGCGGAACCACTGGCTGGGAATTCGACTGGTCGGGAAAAAGTCGAATCCCGACGCCGTCGGCGCGCGTGTCACCTATCAATCGGGAGATTTGAGGCGCAGCCGGATGAAAGTCGGCGGCGGGAGTTACCTGTCTTCGCATGATCCGCGCATGGTTCTGGGATTGGGGAAACAGACGGCAATCGATTCCGTCGAAGTGCAGTGGCCGCAGCCTGGGCGCGGAACACAGCGCTTCAGCGATCTTCCCATCGACCGGTACATCACCATCGTGGAAGGAGAACCAAAGTGGCAATAGTGGAACGCTCAGTCGCAGGCTTCGCCGTTCTTTTGGCGGCGATATTCTGTTTCTCAGAGCCGTCGCGTTCGCAGGAACCGCCTGGTGCGCACCCGACATTTACCAAGGATGTCGCGCCGATTCTCGAGAAGCATTGCCAGACCTGCCATCGGCCGGGCGAAGCGGCTCCCTTTTCGATGCTCACCTACGAGGACACGCTGCCTTGGGCCGCGGTGATGAAGATGGTGGTGACAAGGAAAATCATGCCGCCCTGGTTCGCCGATCCGCGGTACGGACATTTTGCCAACGAACGCTCGTTGTCTGCGGACGAAATTCGAACTCTGGTGGCGTGGGTCAATGGAGGCGCGCAAAAAGGCGCCACCGAGGACATGCCGGCTGCCATGAAGGATTTTGTACCCGGCTGGGGCATCCCCGCACCAGACGTCGTATTGCAACTTCCCAAACCTTTCTCGGTCCCCGCCACCGGCGTCATCGACTACCAGTATGTGATCGTTCCTACAGGCTTTAGCGAAGACAAATGGGTGCAGGCACTCGAAGTACGCCCAACCGATCGCGCGGTGGTTCATCACATCATCGCGTATCTTCGCGAGCCCGGCTCCGATTATTTTAAGGACCAGAAGCCCGGCGTATTCTTTACCGCGCCTCCGAAAACCGATGGCCAGACCGATACCAGCGCGTTGCCGAGCGATTTCCTGGTCGGATACGCTCCCGGACAGCCCGCCGAAATTCTACGCGCTGGCGAAGGCAAGCTCATCAAGGCAGGTTCTGACATCGTCTTTGAGGTTCACTACACGCCAAACGGAAAGCCCACCACAGACCAGACCAAGCTTGGCCTCGTACTCTCGAAATCCGTGCCCAAAGACCGCATCTTGACGCTCTCCGCCTCGAACGGGACCTTCAAGATTCCTCCTGGCGACCCGGACTACAAGGTGGATGCGTCGTTTGAGGTACTGAAGCCGGTAACGCTGGTCAGTCTGCACCCGCACATGCACGCGCGCGGCAAGTCCTTTGAATATCGGCTGACATTTCCGAATGGTAAAACGGAAACCATTTTGAGCGTCCCGGCTTATAACTGGCATTGGCAGCTTTGGTACAACCTTGCCGATCCGATTGATCTGCCACAAGGCACAAAAATTGAGTGCACCGCGCATTTCGACAATTCGCCGAACAATCCGGAAAATCCGGATCCCGCAAAAGCAGTCATTTGGGGCCAGCAAAGCTGGGATGAAATGATGGTCGGCTTCTTCAATTTGAAATTTGACGCGGCCATGCCGGCGAAGGAAATATCTTCGCCGGGAGCGATACACGTTCACTGATATGAACCGGCTCGGCCGCAACTCGCATGCCAGGGTGCTTCGGGAATTCCTCGCGCTCGCTCTTGCGTCCTGCTTCGCAGGGCACCTCACGGCCGCGCCCCTGTCGGCCCCTCGGGATAAGAAAGTTCCATTCCGGGTGCTGGCACTTGCCGAACCCGGTGGCATCCACAAACCATTCGTGGATGCGGCAAAGGCTTGGCTTGATAAGCTGTCAAGCGAAAACAATTTCGCCGTGGACTACATCGAAGACACCGAAAAAATCGACGACGCGTTTCTCGCAAAATATAATCTGTTCATCCAGTTGAATTATCCTCCCTACCATTGGACCGACAGGTCGCAAGCCGCCTTCATCAGATACATCGAACAAGGCAAAGGTGGTTGGATCGGATTTCACCACGCTACGCTGTTGGGAGAGTTCGACGGTTTCCAGATGTGGCCCTGGTTTCACCAGTTCATGGGAGGCATCCGCTTCAAGGATTACATCGCCAGCTTCGTCAGCGGCGCAGTCAACGTCGAGGACAGAAACCATCCGGTGATGAAAGGCGTTCGATCGCCTTTCGTGATCCAAAACGAAGAGTGGTACACCTACGACACTACGCCACGGCCGAATGTCCACGTGCTCGCCAGCGTCGATGAAAACACTTATACGCCGGCCACCGACAAGAAGATGGGCGATCACCCGGTGATCTGGACCAACGAACACATGAAAGCAAGGAACGTTTACATTTTCATGGGTCATCGCCCGGAACACTTCAGCAATCCAGTGTTCACCCGGATTTTCACGAATGCCATTTTTTGGGCTGCCGGTCAGCCGGAGCGTCACCAGAAATGAACCGATCTGGGATTCGACTCAATACTAGAACAACATTCCTGTCTGCCGTTATTCGCAGCGCGTTGGCGGCTGCGTGTGCCCTGATTTTCTCGAGCGGATTCGCCGGCGCGAGCGAGCCGGCCTTCAAAGTGCTGGCTTTCTACTCCACCGACGTTGAGCCGGATCACGTCAAGACCGCCAACGACGCCCTCGCTTTCTACAAAGACTTGACGGCAAAACATAACTTTCAACTCGATACCACCACCGACTGGAACAAGCTCAACGAAAACGATTTGAAGCCCTATCGCTTGATCCTGTGGCTCAACAACTTCCCTCAGACTCCCGAGCAGCGCGCGGCATTCGAAAAGTACATGGAACACGGCGGCGGATGGATTGGCTTCCACGTCGCTGCATACAATGACAAAGATACCCATTGGCCGTGGTTCGTCCAGTTTCTCGGCGGCGCCGTGTTTTACACCAACAATTGGCCCGTCCTGCCGGCGAAACTGACTGTCGATGATCGCCTGCATCCTGTGACCAAGGGACTGCCGGAAACGTACCAGGCCCCGGCAAATGAGTGGTATCTCTGGAAGCCTAGTCCTCGCCTCAACAAAACTGTCCGCGTTCTCCTGACGCTCGATCCTTCCAACTATCCGATCGGAAAAAAGGACATCATCACCGAAGGCGATCTTCCCGTCGTGTGGACCAATACAAAATACAGGATGCTGTACATCAACATGGGCCACGGACCCATGGTTTATGGCGACCCGATCCAAAACAAACTTTTCGAAAATGCGATTCTCTGGCTCGGGAAGGAAAACTAGCCGCTTGGAGCGGCCGGGATCGTGGAGGCTTCGAGTGACCAGTTTTCGAATGATTGCCATCGTTTTTTGCTTGGCGTTCAGCGGACTATGCCAGGCTCAAGCACCGGCTGGCGCCCAACCGATGAAGCATCTCCTTGTGCTCGGCGAAGAAAAAGGCTACCGGCATGAGTCGGTGTCGCACGCCATGGCTACGATTGAACGCCTGGGCCGTGAGTCCGGCCTGTGGACGACGACGATTCGAACCGACACCGAAGTACTCACCAAACAGAAGCTCGAATACAACGCCAAGAATCTAAATGACTTCGACGCCGTGCTTTTCTATACCGGCGGAGAGCTTGAGATGAATCCGGAACAGAAGGCGGCATTGCTCTCATTCGTGCACGACGATGGAAAAGGCTTTATCGGCGTGCACAGCGCGACGATCACGTTCACCTCCTGGCCCGCATATGGGGAAATGATCGGCGGATATTTCGACGAACATCCCTGGGTCACGTTTGATGCCCCAATTCTTGTCGAAGATGCGAACTTCCCCGGCATGCAGCAGTGGCCAGCCTCCTTTGTTCTGAAAGACGAAATCTATCAGATGAAAGATTATTCGCGGGATAAGGTCCGCGTTCTGATGCGACTCGACGCCAACAAACTCGATCTGAATAATCCACGCGTTCACCGGAAGGACCGCGATTTCGCCGTTACCTGGGCAAAAATGTATGGAAGAGGGCGCGTCTATTACTCCACACTTGGTCACGTCGAGCAAAATTGGGACGATCCTCGGCTCCAGAAAATGTACTTGGAAGCCATCAAGTGGGCGATGGGTCTTGTGAATGCCGATGTAACGCCACGCCCGCTCGCGACGCAATCCGGGAGGGCTCCGGAATGAGCCATTCCCCCAATATTCATCCCCGCGCGGCGCGAGCCTGCATGGGAATCGCGAAGGTGATAGGCGACGCGATCGACGAGGGATTTCGGCCAGGATTATCGAAACGGAGGTTGGAAGTCTATGTGGCAACTGCTCTTCACTTTATTGTTGGCGTTCCCGCGGTTACAAGCCGCTCAAGACATCTCGACGGTGGTGTCAGCGACTCCGACCGGTCATCCCATTCTTGCGCTGGGCTCCGCCGCTCCTGACTTTTCTCTGCCCGGCGTAGATGGAAAGACCCACGCACTTACCGACTACGCGGCGGCTCCGATTTTGGTCATCGTTTTCACCTGCAATCACTGTCCGATCGCACAAATGTACGAGCAGCGCATTCAACAACTTGAGGCCGACTACCAGGCTCGCGGCGTCGCCGTCGTGGCCATCGAGCCAAACGATCCCAAGGCCCTTCGCATCGACGAGCTGGATTCCTCCGACATCAGCGACAGTCTCGAGGAGATGAAAATTCGGTTCGAATACAAACATCTCCACTACCACTACCTCTACGACGGCGAAACCCAATCGGTTACTCGCGCGTACGGCCCTCAAGCCACGCCCCACGTCTTCGTCTTCGACAAAGACCGAAAACTGCGCTACGAGGGCCGCATGGACAACAGCTATCGTCTGGAAATGGTGAATACTCAGGACGCGCGCAACGCCATCGACGCTTTGCTGGCAAACCGCGAGGTGCCCGTAAAACACACCGGCGTCTTTGGATGTTCGACCAAGTGGAAAGAAAAAGCTGCGTCCAGCGAGGCCACCCTGCGAAAGATCGCGGCGGAGCCGGTAAAACTGGAAATGGCTGCGGCCGAAGATTTGAAGCTTCTTCGTGAAAACCTGTCTAAACATATGACGTTAATTAGTTTCTGGGCCACCTGGTGTGGTTCGTGCATCGACGAGTTCGCCGACTTCCAGGAAACCTTTCAGATGTACAAGGTTCGCGATTTCGATTTGATCACCGTCTCTGCCAACATGCCCGATGAAAAAGACGGGGTCCTGAGGATGCTCGAAAAAAAACATGCCACCAGCCGCAACCTCTTGTTTGCTTCGAATGACACCGCCGCCATGCAAGCGGCATTCGACCCGGCTTGGGATTCCGCGGTTCCTTATACCGTCCTCCTGGCGCCCGACGGTAAAATTCTCTACAAGAATCTGGGAACTGTGAACATTCTCGAATTGCGCCGAACAATTCTTGCCAACCTCCCATCGGACTATAGCGGCTTCAATCAATACTGGCAGACCGGTTCCACGCAAAAGGATTCCGGGAAAAAGGGTGGTCGATAGGACCGGCTTCCACCCAACGGTACACACCCGCGCCCTCGGAGGCTCGATGAGAAAGCACTTACTCTTGCTGCTGGCCGCAACTTCCCCGCTGTGCGTGTTGCTGATCCCGCAACCCAGTCGGGGCGACGAAATCCCGAAAATTGCCTGGCGCCGGCCTCTCGGGCAAGCGCTCGAAAATCCCGGCGTCCGCAAAAACAAATCCGACATCGACGATGGCTATTGGCAGGGCGCCCCCGTCGGCGGATTTGGTGCCGGCACCTTCTCTCGCACCTATCGCGGCGACTTCGCAAGGTGGCATATCAAGAGCGGCGTCCACAAATACGTTTCCGTGCCTGCCAACCAATTCGCCATGTTTCAGCAAGTTACCAGCGACCTCGCCGGTACTGCGCGCGTGCTCATGACCGATCATCCCAGGAACGGCGAACTATCCAGTTGGCAGTGGGACTACCCCGTGGGCGCGGGCGAGTACGCCGCACTCTTTCCGAAATCCTGGAATGACTACAAGTGGGACAAATTCCCCGCCCGTGTCGTGCTGGAACAATTTTCTCCGGTGCTTCCCGGCAATTACAAAGAATCCAGCTATCCGGTTGCCGTCTACCGCTGGCACGCGGAAAATCCGACCAACAAAGCAGTTACCGTTTCCGTCTTGCTGTCCTGGACAAATATGGGCGGATGGTTTCGAGCATACACGCACGATTTTCAATCCGCGCTCAGCCAAGGCAATCAAAATCACTTTCGCCGGGAAATCCTACCTTCTGCCGGCACGATGAAAGGCATCTTGTTCGAACGCCATCGTGCCGACGGCGTCGTAAACGAATGGGACGGCGAATTCACGATCGCCGCCCTCGAATCGCCGGGCGTCGAGGTTTTCTATCAAACACAATTCCTCGCCGACGGTGACGGCAAATCCGTGTGGGCTCCTTTCTCCAAAGATGGAACACTGGCGAATAACGACACCTCCTGGGTCAGCGCAAGTGAAAAAGTAGGTGGTGCCATTGCCGTCAAATTCACGCTGCAACCCGGCGAAAAGAAAATCATACCCATGGTGCTTGCCTGGGATTTCCCGGTCGTGGAGTTTGGCCAAGGGCGAAAATGGCATCGCAAGTACACCGACTTCTACGGTGCCAATGGCAGCAACTCCTGGGCAATTGCTCGCGATGGCTTGCTTCACGCTTCGGAATGGAGCAGTGCTATCGATGCTTGGCAGAAGCCTTACGTTGAGGACGAGAGCAAGCCCGCGTGGTATCGCGCGATGCTCTTCAACGAACTCTACACGCTCACAGACGGCGGCACCTTTTGGGGCCGCCCGCAGGATTCCGATCGCCATGCGCCTGCTACTTTCGCTTTGCTCGAATGTTTTGATTACGCTTATTACGGAACGTTGGATGTCCGCTTTTACGCTTCCGTGGCTCTCCTCAAATTCTGGCCGGCCATCGACAAACAGGTGATGCGCGAATTCGCAGAGACCGTCCCGCGCGAATATCCAGAGTCGGGCTTATGGGTCGCCAAAACCCAGGAGACCGGCGGCCCGGTGTTGCACAAGCGTAAGAAAATCGGCGCAGTGCCTCACGATTTGGGTGTTCCCGAAGGTGACCCGTTTGTTTCGGTCAATGAACCGGGCTGGCAGGACACCAACGACTGGAAGGACTTGAATTCGAAATTTGTTTTGATGGTATATCGCGACTATGTGCTAACTGGAAAAACCGATAAGGGGTTTTTGCGTGAGATGTGGCCGGCGGTTCAAGCCGCCATGACCTATCTCAAGCAATTTGATCGCGGCGGCGGCATACCGGAAAACAGTGGCTATCCCGACCAGACGTACGACTCGTGGATCGTTCGCGGAGTTAGCGCGTACTGCGGAGGACTTTGGCTCGCGGCGTTGCGCGCATCGGAAGAAACAGCGCTCGTACTGGGTGATAGCCATGCGGCTGAGGACTATCACACCTTGTTCCTGCGGGCCCAGAAGACGTATATCGACAAGCTCTGGAACGGCGAATACTTCCGCTATGACGCACAGAGCGAGTATCGCGACAGCATTCAGGCCGATCAACTCGCTGGACAATGGTATGCCAACATGACCGGGCTGGGCGACCTCGTGCCGAAAGCGATGCAAGTGTCCGCTCTCAAGAAAATCTTCGCGAACAATGTTATGAAATTCGGCAAAGGCGAAATGGGTGCCGCGAACGGTATGGCCGCGGACGGCAGCGTCATTCGCGACAACGAGCAGGCCCAGGAAGTTTGGGCGGGTACCAGTTTCGGGCTGGCCGCGCTTCTCCTGAGTGAAGGATTAAAAGACCAGGCTTACCACACTGCGTGGGGTATTTATCACGTGGTTTACGAAACCAAAGGCTATTGGTTTCGCACTCCGGAAGCCTGGGACGACTCTGGAAATTTCCGCGCTTCCATGTATATGCGTCCTGCCGCGGTGTGGGCAATGGAGATGTCCAGCCCGACCTCCTGGTAGATCGTGGCGTGGGCAGGTTGCTGTGCGAAAGCCACGACGTACGTATTTCGCGCGCCGAACACTTCATCACCGAGATATCGGAAGGTCGATTCCGACAGATGCTTTGTATTTGTGGGATTCTGCGCGACCCCGTCCAGACGTTAAGGTTTGGATGCGTTTCCCACCATCGGTTGGACCAGAGGCTGTCATGGAGCTGGAACTGGAGCAAATTCAGCCCAATCCAGGTGAAGTTCGATCCAAAACTGAGCTTGCGGTGGTGGCGGAAAAGGCGTCGCCTTTTCTTGCTGGATAGTGCCCAACTTTTTAGCTAAACACACGACAACTGGACCCATCGATTGAATTCCAAACTTCTCGACCGTACCGTCTGCACCCAAATTGGTTAACGTTTTAAACTTGCCTTTCCATTGGGTCACGCCAGCACCGTCAGTAAGTACACAGTGTTGCAACAATTCTCGATAGGTTTTCTCGAAGACCGCCTTGTAGCGAACCCCTTCGGGCGTTTGCTCATTCGCTTGTGCCGTCTCCTCTATGGCACGGTTTTGTGCTGCCATCGGAGCAACGGCAGACACCCAGTTCTTGATGTTCTCAAAACCTTGTTTACTCCCCCAAGTCTCCTCATCCCATTGCTCGCCAATACGAGTGAAAATCTTGTCCGCATAAACTGGGTCACGTTCGCCAAAATACGATGCAAGGTGGGCTATGCGATTCAAGTTCTGGATCGACACCGCATAGTGCTTCTCCGAGGCTTCAAAACCTCGCTTAATTCTGTCCCATGACAGGTCAGGGTTGTCGTCACAGCCGCAAATCACATAGTCAGCGGCTGCAACTTGAAAATACAGGATGTCTCCCTTGTCTCCACCAACACGATCGGCAATCTCTTGGGCAAACTTTTCAGTATCCCCTGCTTCTCCGCTCCATTTGGGCAGCAAATAATATGCAAGGTCACGAGCATAAGTGTAGTATTCCGGTTCGAATTTATTTGCTTCTTCGAAAAGAGCGCGTGCTGCAGTTACGGACCAGCCCTGATTTACAGATACCAATTGCATAGCGACGTACCATTCAGGGCATTTGGTCGCGAGCGTCGAAGCTTCTTTGAGAATTCTCTCCGCTTCAGCAGTGCGTTCCTCAAATAGCTTCCACCCACTGTCGCTAACTGTATTGGCGTAACCGCTGCCTCGCGCATCACCGGCATAACCGAGGTAAACTAAAGCCAAGGCAACGCGCGCGGTGATGGATTCTGGACGTGCCTTTACCCATCCCCGGAGCTGCTGGAGGAGATAGGTCCAGTCCTGCTGTGTGGCGTGCACTGGATATGGAACTGGCTGACGCAATCCTTGGTATAGCTGATGAATTTTCCATAATCCGCCGGGGAGTCTATCTTTGCCAGATCGTGCGTGGTCAGCGAGACAATCGAGCTCCGCAAATTTCTCTCCCTTCAGAATGCGCGCGATTGTGTCCATGAAGTTGTGTAGCGCATGGATATCAACACTGAGATCGCCGTTCAGCCCGGCGGCATCCGTTTCATTGATATTGCAAGGATTGGGGTTCGCTTTGGGTTCAACGGCGCTACTAAGCCCACTTCTTGCAAGTACTAGCAACGTCAGAATGCTGATCTTAACGACAATGCGGGCCACGGCTCACCTCCGTCATCGAATCCCTACAATCGGCGGTCTAAGCTCTTAAAAGGGATCCATCCACGTTCTGTTCGATCTTAGCTTCCGCTGCGAAGCTCCCGAAGGATTCGCAGCGAATGACGACACGAAGCCGTTAACTGTTCGCAAGGACGGGAGGCAATTATTACTGCAAGGATATATGCTGGACTTCTCTAGTCCCGGCGCACGCTGCGCCAGGAAGCCATCGACGGAAACCTGTACGTTGCGATTGATGCAAGTATGGAGTCGGACGGCAATGAATGTGTTTGGGAGGAAGCAATGGAACCAGCTACGATTGCGGTACTTGCGATAACCGCAGCTTTTTTGGGATTTTGCATCTAGATCGAACGTCACTCACGAAGCCAGGAACGAGCTTCACGATTCTCGAAATCAGTGGATGACCGTCGGGAGGCTACGCAAGACCGCAAGCAAAACAGGAACGGAGGAGGAACCCGTGAAACGAGGTTGCACGAAGGCTCACCCTCCACCAGCGACACACCCCAAGTCCGGTCGCCCAAGAAAAGACGTATTCAATCGACACCCTTATCAAATCTGCGGACAAAAAGGGAACGATAAGAAGTGATCTACCGTATCCTGTCGTATCAACAGATGTCCGCCGACACTGTTTGATATGCCGGATGCAATTTATGAGTCGTGGCGTAGAGTTTCTTCAAATTTCATCGTGCACCCCACGAGTACTCGTCACCGCGTCGGCCATGCAGCGGAACGGCCGCGCCAATAGCGTTTCTCGCCTTGCGCGAGCTCCTCAATGAGCCGGAAGCAGCGCATTGTCGAGGACATAGTTCGCCACTTGGATTCCGGTTGTCTGACCGTCGTCGCACGCAGATCGGAAGTGAATGCCAGCAAAGATTCGGGCATTCTTCACTTCGTCCAGCGCTTGTGAAAAGCTGCTGAAGGAACGCGTGACGCCAATCAGGAGATCGTTGTCCATTGTGAAGTGCCTCTTTTCGCCAAAGAAGCGAGCGAGCACGACCGCTGCCGCGCCGCTGACCGTGGAGTGACCTGATGGATATTCCGGGTGTGCCGGCGTCGCAAACAGAGGCAGCCATGACGGATCAGCGATTGTAGCCGGGTTGCCGTCAGTGTCGCCCAGGGGGATCGCCGTCACAGGACGCCAGAAGACGTAATGGTATTTCGCCTCCCAGCACGCGATAGCGGCGTCCGCCATAGCAAGATCGAGCAGCGCCAGAACCCGCGCATTCTCCAATAACGAATTGCGGCGCTCTCCCCAGCGGCCAGAATCGTCGTCCTCGTCGCGGTCACCTCGCTCGATGAGCGAGTCAGCGACTTGGTTCCATAGGTAGGTCGCCGTGCTCGCCGCCCAGAACCAGGAATAGATCGTTTCATCGGCCGTGCGAAGGGAGCTCGAAATGTTGCCCATCGTCTTGGTTTCGTTGAAGTCGGCCGCATAGCGGGCGCTCGTCAGAGCTGGAGGACCGCCGGGACGGAATTGGGATGGTGCGCCAATCACCCAGGGCGTCATGTACGCGAACTGAGGACCGGCGCCCGGCATGAAACCGGGCGGCGTGGGGCGCCATTCGCCAACTGCCGTCCCACCAAGGAACGGAGGCGGAGCCGGTGTGAAGCCGTCGGTGGCGCGCCAGGACAGAATGTCGTTCGCGACAGTCTGGCCCCAGGCGATTCCGCTTGCCATGCCCGCACTGGTTTCATGCGGATCGCTAGCGATGGCCGTCAGCGATACGGCAAGCCGCGCGTCGAACGTGCTCTTTTGGGCTGGATAGAGCACCACCAATGCGGCATATGCCGCTTCCACGGCCGCGGCACGGGGCGATGCACCGGCAGCACCGCCCGGCGGTACGCGTACCGGTGTGTACTTCCGTTCGATACCGTTGACGGCGTCGAACACAGAGGCCTGGATGATGGCGGCGACGCGGGACATCACTAGCGGTGAGGTGCCGCCAACTGTCCCCGCGCGAAGCATGTGTTGGTTCCAGTCAGTGACTTCATCGGCTCGTACGATTGACGACGCCACGAGAACTATCGTTAAGCTAAGTACGAGTAAACAGAATCTTTTCACTAGTCGCATTTATTGGCTCCTTTTTCGATAAGGTGTCCTACGAGATGTCCTCAACAATTTAGGCAAAGTAAACGAGAGCGCTGTCGGCCCTGAGCTAGCTCGGGGCCTCAGTCGTCAATGTCGAATACCGGCTTTTCATGGTCATGCTTTCCCGTGCTCGGAAACCGGAGGCACCGTTATCTTCACGATTTGCTCACCAGGCTGCCCTCCGACGCGCTGGTCTGACTGGAAGGAAGATTGTCAGCGACCGTCGTCCGGTTGCCGTTCCCATCAATCTTGGAGATTCTCGACGTGAATCCACCGGCGTATGGACTCACTGGCGCGATGACTTGGTCACATACGCCTACAGTGGAAGTCGAACCGCCCATTCCTCCTTCTGGCACATAGAGGTTTCCTTCCGGCCCGAATTTGAGACCACGAGGATTGTTGAGTCCCGTTGCGAACACGCTCACATTTGCGGATGGACCCTGCGCGCGGGCGCTTGAAGACCAGCCTGCGGCGACTAGAAGTACAGTACCAGTGC
>Ga0307478_10000643_pt1 | contig 34481 bp, 31 predicted proteins | sample atmos_gasesECM4C_2_FD_203713 | JGI IMG/M metagenome (GOLD analysis project Ga0307478, IMG submission 203713) | Hardwood forest soil microbial communities from Morgan-Monroe State Forest, Indiana, United States - atmos_gasesECM4C_05 | ecosystem: Environmental > Terrestrial > Soil > Temperate...
CAGCCATCGCAGCAGCGTGCTGAGGTTGATCAGCGCGAGCAACACGATGCAGATCAGAATCCCGATGCTGCCCCAGGCTCGCGGCGACTGCGAGAAAGTCTGCTGGGCATTCCGGGCGCGATCGAGCATCCGCGCGTATTGCCGCTGAGCCCAATCGCGCATTCCATCGATGAGGGTACGGCTGCCCTGCATGGCATCTTCGCCCAGCGACCTCTGATGGCCGGCGTCGTAATTGACGACCCACTCCCGCCAGAACGAAGCCATGGCGTCGATATAAAGTCCGACGCGGCTCCAGCCCGTTACCCCAGCAAGGGCCGAGCCGGGAGTGGGATCGAAACTGATCCAGCCGTAGGAAGGGAAATACGCTTCCACCCACGAATGGGCGCTGCTGGCGCGAATCACGTAGTTGCCGGTGAGATCGTTGAATTCGGTAGTGCGGAATCCGTTGACCACGCGCGATGGAATGCCGAGGGTGCGGAGCATGATCGCCATCGACGAGGCGAAGTATTCGCAATGTCCTCGCTTGCGCGCGAAAAGGAAGTCCACCAGCGGATCCGGGGGTGTCACCCGGGGCAGCTCGAGCGTGTAACCGAAGTTCGTCATCAGGTAGCGCTCGAGCGCAGTCGCCTGGTCGAAGGAATTGCCTGCGGAACGGGTGATCCGCTGCGCCAGCTCCGGGATGCGGGGATCTAGCGGTGGCATCTGCAGGTACTCTTGCATCGCCGGCGGAATCGCTCGCGAGGCGCCCCGTAACTCTGCAGCGGTCGGAGTCGCGAGGTCGGAATCCGCGTCGTAGACGCTGATCGAATGTTTGGGATCGAGATCGTAGATGGATCCGGCTTTATCCCTCGCGACCGCGAGGTAGTTTCCGTTGAGATAGCGGGGCTGCGTCGCGAGAAAGAAGATGTTGGTGCCGATGGGCTCCATCAGCACGCGGTAGTGAATGGATCGCGCCGAGAGCGGCGTGGTTCCGGCCGTGGCAGCCCACAGCGGAACTCGTCCATCTGCCTGCCGCGCCAGGGGAAACTGCTCGGTGGGGCTCGACCATACTTTGCCATCGAACCGTCCCAGTGAAATGCCGCGCCATTTCAGATCGTGGACGCCACGCGTGTCGCCTTCAATCTGGACGTGCATGACGACCGCGTTCGATTGCTGAATCTGCCCGATTCGTCCCAGCTGCACGCGATCGCTGAATCCCGTAGCCATGTCGCTGCCGCCGGCAAACGATCCCAGGTATCCGGCCGACATGCGCGGCAGCAAAAAGAAGATGGCAGAAGCGCCCGCAAGAATCAGCAAGACCAGCACGGGCGAAGCGCCTGCCAGAAAAAAAGCCATGCGGCGATAGCTCAGACGATCGATCGGCTCCCGCGCCGGGATGCTGGCCGTCAGCGTGGACCGCCGCATCTCCATCAGCACAAATGTCGCCACCGCCATCAGCACGAAGGCGGCGAAGGCAAACAGAAAGACACTATCCACGGTGAGCACGGCGGCCGCCAGCACCATCAGGAAAGCGAGAACCGCCAGCATGTAATTGTCGCGTTCCTTGTGCACGGAGAACAGGCGCACCACCATGCCGAACAACACCAGGTGCACGGTCGCGGTCAGGAAGCTGCGCGAGAACAGGGAATAGTCCGCCAGGTAGAAGAGCACGTAGCCGAGCGTGAGATAGTTCGTCACCCGGGTAGGCATTTGAAAATCTTTGCGCCTGCTCAGCAGAAAGCCGCGAGCGGCGAGCGCGCCGCCGACCAGCACCACCGTCGGGGCATCGAGCGTTCCTGTCCCGGCGAGTGTGCCGAAACCCATCAGCACGAGCAGATAAAGGGATACCTGGTAGTAGCGCTCGATCGCTGCCGGAAGCGTAATCACGGATTGTCGTTGGCTCGTGGATGCCATGGAATTGGCTATTGTTCGCGATCCAGGCTGCAAAGGGAAGGGTACGATGGTGCCCAGCTCGAATGATAGACTACCGAGGGTCAGGTATCGGCCCCACGCGACGCACTCTCGCCAACCCCGCCAGGTCCGGAAGGAAGCAACGGTAACGAGCTCTGGCGTGTGCAGTGGGTTTCCGGTGCCTGGCTTTTTTTGTTCTCCCCGAAGTGGATTCTCGTCTGGAGCGCATTGAGTCCAGCCTGTTGATCGCAATGTGGTCTCGAATTGCTATCGCCGGGGCGTTGATCCTGGGCGCGAGCCTCGCGCATGCCGATTGCACGCAAGCAAGTCCCACGGGTCATTTCGAGGGGACCGCTGTCAGCAAGGAGCTCGGCAAGCTCAACCTTGCGCTCGACCTGCGCTGCCTACGGCGACACTATGAAGGTGAACTCGTCACCCCGGTGGGCGTCTATATCGTGAAGACAGGAGACTTTGCCGGAGGAGAGCTGCGGCTGCGGCTGGAGGCCGGAGCCGATTCGGTTGAGGTACGAGCTAAGCCCGAACGGGACCCGGTGTTGGACTGGGTGCTGCAACAAAAGTAGTCACGACGTTGCAGAGTAATAAGAACCACAAGCTCCGGCTCGCTACGCGAGGTATCTTATCCCATAATTCCCAAAGCCGGCGCCGTGAAGTTGGCGAGGTTCGGGAAGATCGAGGGCAGGTCGGCCGGGGCTACTCCGAACCATGCGGCCAGCGCCGCGGCGTACTGATCCAAAGATGTTGTGGGCACCCAACGGCCTTGTCCGGTCGCATCATCGGGACCATTGACCGCGAGGGTGGGAAACGTCCCGTAGAAATCTCCGCCCTTGACCGCACCGCCCATGATGATGTGATGGCTGCCCCAGGCGTGATCGGTGCCATCGCTGTTGGGAGAATAGGTGCGGCCGAAATCTGACAGCGTGAAGGTGGTTACATTCGAAGCTACGCCCAACTCCACGGTTGCCTGGTAGAAAGCACTCAGGGATTGATTCAGGTCGTTCAAGAGCGAATCCTGCTGGGGAAGCTGGCCGCTGTGCGTGTCAAATCCTCCCATCGATACGAAAAAGATCTGGCGCTGCAGGCCGAGCGCCGCCCTGACCTGGATAATCTTCGCTACCTGTTGCAGTTGGCTGGCGAAGTACGAATTCGTCGGGAACTGCGTGGCTAAGGGTGTTCCTCCGGCGAGGGCCGCTGCGAGGGTTTGGCCGTTCTGGAGAGCGTTTCCCGTCGTCGTGCTTGCGGCCTGGATGAGCGACAGCCCGGTGTCAAAAGTCAGCAGGCTCTGCAACGCCGACAGCCGCGCATTCGAGTCGTTGGAACCGCCGAAACCGTTGAGTACCTGAGTGGGATTTCCGTTGGACTGGATTGCCTGCGCAACCACGCCTTCGCAAAAAATGTTGGTGCCGGCCAGTGAAATGACGATGGGAAAGTTCCCGCCATAAATCGATTGAATCTTGTCAGCGGTGCGTCCCGCCCAGCCTGTCACGGCAGTCTTGTCGAGAATCGCCGTCTGCATCTGGGCTTCCTGATCGGAATGCGAGAACAGGTTCATGGGCAATGCCGCTCCGCCATTCCGGAATTGCGCAGCCGTGGTCGGTTGCACCAGCGTGCCCACGTTGGCGAGCACGGCCAGTTGCTTATTGTTGAAGAGGGACTGCATCGACGTAAACCGCGGATGGAAGGCGAAGGGCGAGCCTATGCTTGCAGGAGTAATGGGCAGCAGCGATCCCTGTGCCAGGGCGAGTCCTCCGCGGGCCGCCTTGTAGGCGTTGTACCCGGCGCTGTCGTACGGGATCACCATGTTGTTGCTGTCATTGCCGCCGAACAGGAATACGCACACTAATGCTTTATAGTCCGGTGCGTTCTGGGCGAGCGCGTTAACCAGCCCGAAGCGGCTGAAGCTTGCGGCCGCGAATCCGGCCGCGGCCGAGCAGCAGCTCGTCCGCAAAAATTCTCTTCGATTCCATTTCCCCATGGCGTCTTCTCCCTCAGTGCGCAACCTGGAACTGCGACGAGCTGCCGATCAGGTAGAGCGCGGTTTGTGCCCGCTTGGTGTTGTCGGTGAGATTGGTAACAGTGGTGATGATGGTGCTGCGGGCGCCGTCCGAGAGCGGACCGTGCGTCAAAACTCCGCTGAGCGAATCGACCAGCTCTGCCGGATTGGGCGCCAGCGCCACATAAGACGAGATGTCGATCTTGGTGGTGTTGCCCACGCTGCCAAACGCGAGGTCGTTTACGAAATTTATTCGCGAGATGGCGGTGGTGCTGTTGAAGATCCGGAACTCCGGTCCCAGCAGGGTAGTGCCCGCAATCACGTTGTCGGGTGGATAAAAGTTGAATACCGTCGGCGACTCGAACGGCTCTTCTTTCATGTTGGAAGCGTAGTTACTCAGGTTCGCCCCGTCGGAGGTGGCGTTGGTCGCGCGCAGCAGATTCATCATGAACAGAACGGGCTCTTTCAGATGGCCATCGCCAGGTTGTACCTGCGTGGGATCGTCGCCGCGCCGGGCTTCCGTGTCCATCAGGATCCCATTCACTACCGCTTTCAGGTCGCCGCGCACGCCGCTTCCGTTGTTGTTGAAGATCGCGGTGATACGGGACACGTAAGCCGGGCTGGGATTGCTCGTGACCAAGTGCTGAATGAGCTGCCTGGAAATGAATGGGCCGACGTTGGGGTGACTGAAAATGTTCTGCAGGGCCGCGTTCAGATCCGAAACCGTGGTGCCACCGGCAGGCAGAGTTACGCCGTTCAGGAGAAGCTTGGAGCCGGTATCGTGATGTTCGTCATGTGGCGCCATGGGGCCGGAGTAATTCTCCCCGGCATAGAAATCCGGGCTTTGGCCGGCTGGGACTGGATAACCCCAACCGGTAAACACGTGGGCAAAGCCGATGATGGTGTCCTGGGTGTAGGTGGGAATGGGCACTCCGGTGGAATCCACTTGCGGCGTGCCATCGGGATTCAACTGCGCCAGCCCGATGGAGAACAGTTGCAGAACCTCGCGCGCATAGTTCTCATTGGGTTGCGATCCAGTGTTCGGATCGGGCTTGTCGTTCCGCACCATGTCGAGATATTTGCCCATGGTGGGGCTCAGAGTGACATCATTCAACAGGGTGGAGTAGTTCCCGAACGCATCCTTCTGCAGCATATTCATCCAGAGCGGGAACGCGCTGATAACGCCGACTTTCTGATTGGAAACCACAAAGATCTGGGCGAGCGCCCAGGCGACGCGTTGCCGGAGTTGGTCCTGCCCGGTCAGCGCGTTCGTGAAAAAGCGCTGTTTGACCACGCTGATGTCGGAATTCGCAGGCGGCGCCGGGTAAGTGGAAGCGGTCGCGCTGAACTGCTCGTTGAGGAATCCCTGGAGTCCGACCTGCTGCACGTGCTGGGTCAAGGCGGGGGTTGGCCCGAAGGTCGATTGCTCGAGGAAACGCGCGGCCGCGGCTGCGGTTACTCCCGTGTTCGAAGCTCCGACCTGCACCTGCAACGTGTTCGATGTGGGCGAGCCGGCGCCGGGATTAATGACTTGCACAGCTACTGTGCCCGCAGTGGCGGAGGTTCCCGAGGCGCTGAGGCTGCTGGAGGAAATATAGGTCGTCGGCAGCATGGTGCCCCCGAAAATCACCTGGGCGCCACTGAGAAAATTGCTGCCGCTGACCGCGATGGTGAAATTTCCGACTGGAATCGGCGCGGGCAAAGCTGCGGTCAACACCGGGATATTGGTCAGCAGTGTGATGCTGGAGGCCGCGCTGGTGGAGTGCGGATCCTGCGCGCTGGCTGCATTTATCGTCACGCTGATGGACTTCGGCAATACCGCTGGCGCCGTGTAAAGCCCGGTGCTGCTGATGATGCCAGTGGTTGCATTGCCGCCCGCCGCACCGTTGACTTGCCAGGTCACGTTCTGATTCGTAGTTCCGGTCACGCTCGCCTTGAACTGGACGGTTTGGCCGGGATGAAGTTGAGCGCTGGCGGGTGTGATCTTTACGACGATCTGTGGGGTCGGCGGCGTGCCGACTTTCACAGCCATCGCAGCCGACGTGATTGAGCCCGGATCCGGATTCACCACGGTCACCTGGATCGACATGCCTTGTTGCGCCGCCGCCGCTGTTCCCGTAGCCGTGAGCTGGGTGGAGGAGACGAATTTCGTGGTCAGCGCCTGCGTGCCGAACATCACCTTGGCGCCACTCACGAATTTACTTCCGGAAATGGTGATGGAAAAATTACCGACCGTGACGGCTGTGGGGGAAACAACGGTCACGGTCGGTACCGGATTCTCCAGCGTGATCGTGGTCTTGCCGGAGAGGCTTTTGTCGGACGAGGAAGTCGCTGCGATGCTGATGGAGTTCGGATTGGGGAGGGTTGCGGGCGCCGTGTACATGCCCGTTGCACTGATCATACCGTCGGTTGCGTTGCCGCCCACTATCCCGTTTACCGACCAAACTACGGCCTGATTCATCGTGCCGCTGACCTTGGCAGTGAACTGGAGCGTGTCCCCGGCCCGCACACTCCCCGTCGCCGGCGTGATTGCTACGCTCGACGATGGTTGCGTGTTCGCATTCCCTGCACCCATCGCCGCACACCCGGTAAGCAGGCTCAGCGCCAGTGAAAGGAGAAGTGTCGTACCAATACGAGTCGATCGAATCCTGGCCGTCATGGGCATCTCTGATTCCCCTTCCAGGCAACTGCGCTCAGAGCTGTCGTGCTCGGTGCAGCCTAAGCGAGACGCGTGATTTTCTGACAGGTCTCATGAGTCCAGCGCGAAAGCGGGTGTCTGGTGCGGCTTTTGCGGGTATCTGGCTTCGCGGAAGTTTGCTGGCCGGACATTGTGAGAAGTACATCCTCGCGCTGGACGTACATGTCCTGGGGTAACGGACCAGGGGTCAGGGAGACTCCTCCTTCTTTGTCGGGAGGTGATGAGCTTGCGAACCGACATAGAGTTGGACACAGTGGGCAGGTGTGCCGCACAATAATGCGTTCTCAGTCCAACTCTGGAGACGCAAGAGTGAGCCAACCTGTGCGCGCCAAGATCAGCGCCCTCGGAACCTACGTTCCGCCACGGGTTCTGAGCAACGCTGACCTGGAAAAAATGGTGGAGACCTCGAACGATTGGATCCTCGAGCGCACCGGCATTCGGGAACGTCATCTTGCGGAGAAGGGTGTAGCCACAAGTGATCTCGCCGTGGAGGCCGCCCGGAGAGCGCTTGCCGAGCGCGGCATCCCGGCCAGGGAGATCGAAGCAATCCTGGTGGCGACGGTCACGCCGGACATGTTTTTTCCGTCGACCGCGTGCCTGGTACAGCACAAACTGGGGGCGAATGGCGCCTGGGGATTCGATCTTTCCGCCGCCTGCTCGGCTTTTCTTTATGCGCTGCAGACGGGCGCGCAGTACATCTCGACGGGCATGCATAAGAAAGTGATGGTGATTGGCTCCGACGTCATGTCGTCGATCATCGACTACACCGATCGCGCGACTTGCGTCATCTTTGGCGACGGCGCGGGCGCGGTGATCCTCGAACCTGCGGAAGAAGAAGGCATCGGGCTGATCGATTACGTACACGAAGTCGACGGCGCGGGCGGCAACGCCCTCTACATGCCGGGTGGTGGAAGCCTCAATCCGTCATCGCATGAGACGGTCGAGAAGAAAATGCACTACGTGCATCAGGACGGCCAGGCGGTCTTCAAATTTGCCGTTCGCAAGCAGACTGAACTGTGCGAGAGGCTCCTCAAGCGCAATAACCTGAAGGGCTGCGATATCGACGCGTTCATCCCACACCAGGCCAATCGGCGCATCATCATGGCCACGGCTGATCGCCTCGCCTTGCGCCCGGAAAATGTCATTGTGAACATCGACCGCTACGGCAACACGACGGCCGGCACGATTCCGTTGGCCATGGGCACCGCCATTGAGGAAGGAAAATTGAAGAAGGGAAGCCTGGTCATGCTGGCGTCGGTGGGAGCGGGGTTTACGGTGGGGGCGACGCTGTTGCGGTGGGCGTATTAAAAGAAGTCGAGTTTCGAATGGGACGAAAATCGTCGACATTGAAACTCTATCGAACGATTGGTGGTGTTGCGGAATGCGGGGCCGGTCAGGGATTTGCAGGGCCAAAATCCCATGTTGCATACAGCGGTAGAGTCCCACCTTTGCGCACAGTACGCGCAAAGATGGGGCACCCGCGCACTCCCGCCTGAAACTCGAAACTACGGCCTGGTCATCTTCTCCGGCTTTACCCACTGATCAAATTCTTCGCCGGTCAGATAGCCGAGCTTGATCGCGGCTTCGCGCAGGCTCATGTGATCCACATGCGCCTTGTGGGCGATCTGTGCCGCTTTGTCGTATCCCACTTTTGGGGCGAGAGCGGTTACCAGCATCAGGGAGTTGTTCACGTGATCCTTGACTTTGGCGTGATCGACTTCGATCCCCTTGAGCATGTACTCGACATAGCCGTGGCAGGCATCGGTGATGAGGGTGACCGAGTGCAGGAAGTTGTAAATGATCACCGGCTTGTAGACGTTCAGCTCGAAATTGCCCTGCGATCCGGCGAAGCCCACCGCCGCGGTCGCGCCATGCACCTGCACGCACACCATGGTCATGGCTTCGCACTGTGTGGGGTTCACCTTACCCGGCATGATCGAGGAGCCGGGCTCGTTCTCCGGAATGATCAGCTCGCCCAGTCCTGAGCGCGGCCCTGAGGCCAGCCAGCGAATATCATTTGAAATCTTCATCAACGAGGCGGCCAATGTTTCCAGTGCGCCCTGCGCAAACACAATCTCGTCGTGCGCCGACAACGCCGCGAATTTGTTGGGGTGCGAACGGAAGGGAAGCCCTGTGAGTTCCGCTATCTTCCTGGCGGCGCGTTCGGCAAACTCCGGATGCGCATTCAATCCCGTGCCCACCGCAGTTCCGCCAATCGCCAGATCGAACAGGCCGTCGAGCGCCATCTCCAGGCGCTTGATATCGCGCTCCAGCAGGCTCGCCCAGCCGCTGAACTCCTGTCCGACCGTGAGCGGCACAGCGTCCTGCAAGTGCGTGCGGCCGATCTTCACGATGGAATCAAATTCTCTTGCCTTGACCGCAATCGCGTCGTGCACCGTCTTTATCGCCGGAATCAGCGCGCGTTTTACGCGATCAGCCGCCGCAATATGCATGGCTGCGGGAAAGGTGTCGTTCGACGACTGCGACATGTTGACGTCATCGTTGGGATGAATCGGCTTCTTCGAGCCCATCACGCCGCCCGCCATCTCAATCGCGCGGTTCGAGATGACCTCGTTGACGTTCATGTTGGTCTGGGTGCCGCTGCCGGTCTGCCAGATGCGCAGGGGGAACTGGTCGTTGAGCTTGCCCGCGATCACTTCGTCGGCCGCCGCTACGATCAGCTTCGTCTTCTCCGCCGGGAGCTTGCCCAAATCGAGGTTTACCAGCGCGCAGGCTTTCTTCAGAATTCCGAAGGCGCGAATCAGCTCGGGAGGCATGGTGTCGCGGCCGATATTGAAGTGCAGCAGCGAGCGTTGCGTCTGCGCTCCCCAGTAAACATTCGCCGGGACCTCGATCTGCCCCATGCTGTCGGATTCGGTGCGCGTGCGGGTCATCGGTTCTGCGGTGGTCGCCATGGCAGTCGTCCTGAGCTGCGTCGAAGGATGGAGTAACTGAAAAGTATAGCGCGTATGTCCGGTCGGATTGTGCGTGGAAGCACACCAACGTGTGACGGCAAAAATTCGTCCCGGCACGCCATGCTAGAATCGATGGTTTACAGCCTCCTTGCGCGCCGCCTGTGTGCGGCCCCGCGGCTAGGACACATCTTGGCTACCACGGAATATATCCCCGCAACGTTACCTAGAAAACAAGCACATGCGCGGCCTGACAGCTGGACCGACGTGCTCGTGATTGGCGCCGGGCCTACCGGTCTTGCCTGTGCCATCGAATGCCAGAAAATCGGCCTCAAGGCGCTGGTGCTCGATAAGGGCTGCCTGGTGAACTCGATCTACAACTACCCAACCAACATGACTTTCTTCACCACCCCGGAGCTGCTCGAAATCGGCGACATCCCGTTTGCCTGTTCCGGTCAGAAACCAACTCGCCAGGAAGCCCTCGAGTATTATCGGCGGGTAACCGAGCACTTTCATCTTCACGTGTGCCAGTACCAATGGGTCAAGACGGTGACGGGGCAGGATGGAGATTTCCGGGTGACGGCCACCGACCGCTCCGGAAAAATTCACGATTACCGCACGAAGAAAGTCATCGTTTCCACCGGCTACTATGATCTTCCCAATCACCTCAGCATTCCCGGCGAGGATTTCGCGAAGGTGTTTCATTATTACAAGGAGCCCTATCCGTACTACGACAGCGATGTGGTGGTGGTTGGCGGGAAAAACTCTGCGGCTGAGGCGGCGCTGGATTTATGGCGGCATGGCGCGAGAGTCACGCTGGTCTACCGCGGGGACCAGATTTCTCCCAGCGTGAAATATTGGGTGCGTCCGGACCTGGAGAATCGCATCAAGAACAACGAGATTACTGCGTTCTTCAAGAGTTCGGTGCAGGAGATCGGTACGGACTTCGTGGTGTTGAAAACCTCGAAGGGTCCAATTCGCATGGAGAACGATTTCGTCTTTGCCCTGATCGGCTACCATCCCGACTATGATTTTCTGCGCAGCGTGGGCCTGGAGCTTTCCGACATGCAGAATCGTCCGGTGTGCGATCCGGAAACGCTCGAGAGCAACGTGCCTGGCATCTACGTGGCGGGAGTCATTGTGGCAGGCTCGCGCACCAGCGAAATTTTTATCGAGAACGGGCGCTTCCACGGCAAGCAGATAGCCGGGCACCTGCGGCAGAAGTTGGGACCCGCGGAAGAAATTGCGGAGTTGTAGATTTGCCTATTCCAACTCGACGGTTTCTCCCAGTTGCTGGGAAACCAGGCGACTCATTAACGGTTTCAGCTTTTCGCCGGTCTTGGCTAACACAAAATCCTGTTCCCCATCGGACCAGTCCAGCTTAAAGCTGGTGGTCAGGGCAGAAATCCAGATCTGGCGCACGGGCGCATTGGGCGATACGACAAACCGCGCGCCATCCTCAAAGCTGATATGCAGCGCTCCCGCCTGGTCCTCGACTTCGATGTCAGCGTCGTCTTCGGCCGCGATCAACGATTGCTTCAAGGCAGCGAATGCCTCGTCGGAGTGCTTGCGGAATTCCCGTTCATCCATCATGCGGGAGATTATAAAGAAAAGCCTGTAACCGCGTAGCCCGCAAAGGGATCGCGAGGGTCGCAAAGAAAACCTGGGTGCTTGTGTTTTCGGCCCAGTGGGCTGCTTCAGGAGTTAGTTCTTTCACTCACATCACGATCGCATAGAACCGGATTCTTCCTGGTCGGCGCTGAAGAGGATCTGTTCAACGAAAAAAGGCCTGGGAGACATTGCTCCCAGGCCATACGAGTTTTGGAGACGAGGCGGAAAATTGTTATTCGTCGGCGAAGTGCCGCCGAGTCAAGGTGCCCAGACTTACCAGCCCGGCGCCGAGCAGCATCAGCGAACGCGGCGGATTCGGCGTGCTGAGCGGTAGAAATGCGGAAGACATCAAGATGACTGAAAGAACCAGCAGGAAGCCCTTTGCAGCTTTGGCAAGCATTCTGTTCTGCCTCTCGCCCGTAGTAGAGCAACCACGTTGCCTAAGACCAGCTGCGCACCAGTTCCAGCGCTTACCCTGGCTCCTTGCTTAAGCGATTGAATTCGGGCCTTCTCGCGCTGGCTGCCCCATGCATGACAATCTTTGTCATACTGGCGAGTATGCAATTGCTTGCACATTGTCGGACACAGGCAGGGCATTTCGGCGCCGACCCGAATCGACGATGAAGGATGATCAGTAAATCTCACGAGTTCAAAGTTTTACGGTTTAGTTCTCAGTTGTCGAAGAATTCAGAAAAGGGTCGCCAGGGAAACCTTGCGAACATGCGATTTCGAGTCCCGATCAGATGAAGCCAGACGCGGGCAAGGGCACCCGTGCTAGACAACCTGCTATCTTGAAGTACTGCTCCGCACGATCCCATTCCAACTATGGAACCCGAACCCGAACGCGAAGTGAACTCGATCTCGTTTGCCTCCTATGTGCGGCTGCTGCGGGAAAACCGTAACTTTCGCCGCCTCTGGGCGGCGCAGATCGTCAGCGAAATCGGGGATTGGTTCTACACCCTCGCGATCTACAGCTTGCTGCTGCAACTCACCGGAAAAGCCAGTTCGGTTGCGCTCGCGCTGGTGTTGCAGGTCCTTCCGCAGACATTCGTGGGCCCGACCTCCGGAGTCGTCAACGACCGCATCCGCCGCAAGCGCGTGATGATTACCGCCGACCTGGTTCGCGTGGTGATCGTGCTCTCGATGCTGCTGGTGCGTTCGCGAGCGATGGTATGGCTCGTGTATCCGCTGCTGCTGCTGGAAACGATCATGGCGGCATTTTTCGAGCCGGCGCGCAGCTCGGTGATTCCGAACATCACCAAACGCGAAGACGTCATCCTGGCCAACACGCTCGGTTCGGCGACGTGGTCGCTCAACCTCGTTCTGGGCGCGACACTGGGCGGGGTCGTGGCGGCGCTGCTTGGCCGAGATGCGGTGTTCGTGCTGAACGCGCTGTCGTTCCTGGTTTCCGCGCTGTTCATTGCGGGTATGCATTTTGCCGAGCCGCATGCGGAGAAGGCTCCGCCGCTCCGTATGCGCGAGTTGTTCGACTACTCTCCCATTCTCGAAGGTGTGCGCTACGTGCGCAGCCAGCGGAGTCTCGTCGCCACGATTTTCGTGAAGGCTGGAAATCTTGTCATCGGTCCGAGCTGGGTACTGTTCACAGTCATGGGACAGAAGTACTTTCCGGTGCGCTGGCACAATCTCGACCCACAGCGCGGCGCGATGCTGGGTATGAGCATGCTGCTGGGCGCGCGCGGTCTGGGAGCGCTTCTGGGCCCGCTGCTGAGCGCGCCCTGGGCGGGACATCGCGACCGGCGCTTACGTCTCGGTATCTTCTTCGGCTACCTGGTGACCGCGATCGGATACACGCTGATCGGCAAAGCAGGAAACGTCTGGCAGGCGTGTCTGTGGGCGGCCTTTGCCCACCTCGGAGGCTCAACAATCTGGGTATTCTCGACCACACTGCTGCAATTGAACACCGACGACCGCTTCCGAGGCCGGGTCTTCGCCGCCGATCTCGGACTCTGCATGCTGACGATTGCCGGGGGTGCCTACGTTGTTGGAGCTTTCCTCGATGCCGGTATCTCCGCCCGCACCCTGGTCACGTGGACCGGAATCGCGATGCTGATCCCCGCAGCATTATGGGGCTGGGCAACGAAGGTGTGGGAACCCCAGGCCAAGCGCGCGACGGCGCTGGTGGAATAATTCTGCGCGGTGAACTTGCTCCGCTCGCGAGAGCTAGCTCTACAGCTGATCGATTTTCGCCGCCAGGACGAAGTCGCTCTCGGTGAGGCCGTTCACCTTGTGCGTCCAGATTGTGACGGTCGCCTTTCCCCAGGTGAGCAGGATGTCGGGATGATGTCCTTGTTCCTCGGCGATGGCGCCGACGCGGTTCACGAAGTCGAGTGCTTTCTGGAAATCCGGAAACGTGAACGTGCGCGTGATGTGGTGCTCGTCCACCACGGTCCAGTTGGGGAGTTGATGGCTCAGATTGTGCAGGTCGGCGCCCTTCAGGGCAGGCAGATCGCCACGGCAGGGAACGCACGTCTTGCTGGCTAAGGTCGACATAAACCACCCCCCGGGCGATTTTATCCCAATGGCTGTGGGACGTGCGCCGAGCGAGGGCAGGTTTTGTTCGGGTCCGGGCATGGCAACTTCGCGGAGGGACATCCGATAACTTGGGCGAAGTTGCGTACCAACAGGGAGGAGCCTGCAATGTCGACCAGAATTCCGGAAGGAGATCTGTCGCGGGTGGTTTCGGGAATCGCCGACAGCATGGCCGTGACCAATGTCAGAAACGGGAGCGCGCCTGCCGGTCAAATGGCCGGCGAAATGGTCAGGGATGTTGCTGCCCGGATCGAGCAGGTTCTGAAAGAGGTATTCGGGAGCTTGCATAAGCATTCTGCCGATGTCTCCGCGATCGAACCGCCGGTTCGCAGCGACACGGACGAAGACTTATTACGGATCGAGATTCCTTCTTTGAAGGCGCAGATTGATGCGATGCGCTCGGAAGCTTTGAGGCTGATGCAATCGGAGAATCAGTTCGACCGGTTGCGCGGGAAAGACGAACTGGTTGTGGCAGCGGAGCTGTTTAGCCTGTTGTCGAGAATGCTGGAGCAGCAAATGCAAATTCAGGCTCGACAAGCCAGTGACGGTGTCCGCTGAATGCTCTGAATGTGCGTTGCGACTTTCGACGGCTAAAAGCTACTTCTCTACGGCCTCTGCGAAACCTCCGCGTCCTCTGCGGTTTAAGATTTTCTTTTAACACTCTCATTTGAAGAAAATCTTAAATCGCAGAGATCGCAGAGAAATACCGCGGAGATCGCAGAGACGGGCGAAAAGCTGAGTACTTGTGCACCCCGGCAATTAGAACGGGATATCTTCGTCGGTGATCGGGGATGCTGGGGCGTGTTCTGGTTCGGGCGCGCTCTGGTCAAATTGATTGGCAGCGCCCCGCGATCCGCCGCTGTGGCCTTCGCCACCACCGCCTTCGCCGCGTCCGCCCAGTAGAACCATGGTGCCGGCGACGACTTCGGTCATGTACTTTTTCTGATTGGTTTGCTTGTCATCCCAGGAGCGGGTTTGCAGGCGGCCTTCGATATAAACCTTGGAGCCCTTCTTCAGGTACTCGCCGGCAATTTCCGCCATACGTTGCCAGAGCACGACGTTGTGCCATTCCGTGCGTTCCTGCCATTGCCCGGCCTTGTCCTTGTAGGATTCGTTGGTCGCGAGCGTGATTTTTGCGACGGCGGTGCCTTGCGGCGTGTACTTCACTTCCGGATCTTTGCCCAGATTCCCGATGAGAATGACCTTATTCACGCTCTTTGCCATGAGAGGGCTCCTTCAAAAGGGTCACTATAGCAGAAACCGGAGGGTGGAAATTGTGGTGTGTGGACATAAGGAGTGTGACGGTGCGGGGCTTGTGCCATCCCTCCGGGACCTGCCAATTTGGTGGGCTTTCCCAGCTCTTACGGGCTGGGCGAATGTCTGGCGCAGCCTGCGGCGATTGGTTGTGGGGTCCCTGCGGTGGCACGGCCGGGCTTAGGAGGATAGCCTTTTTTTCGGTATAATCGGCACAACTTATGCCCGCTGAAACCACCGGAAACAAGACTGCCGGGATGGTCCCGGATGAGATGAAATTTGAGCCCAAATCTACTGGGCTTACGACTCCACGCAAGAAAAAACCCAAAGAACTGGCCGTCATCACCGAGTGCTGCACGGGGTGTGCAGGCTCGCCGGCGTGTGTCGAATATTGTCCCGTCGCGGACTGCATGTTCTGGGTTCCGGACGAGGATCATCCGCCCTTTGGGCGCATTCAGGTCGATCCCATCCTGTGCATTGGATGCAAGAAGTGCATCAGCAAAGGGCCGGACGGATGCTTCCTGGACGGGTGTCCCTGGGACGCCATCGTCATGGTGGATACGGCGGAGGTGGAGAAGGAAGTGGGAGTCATGTCGATTTAGCTGGTAGCTGGCGGCTTGTGGCTTTAAGAACGCGCACTTTTGGAGTGCGCGTTTTGTTTTTGGAAGGCAAGAGCTAACGGCACACAGCACCTAGTACCAAGTACCTAGTTCTTTTGCGCTGCGCCGGAGCGGTCGTGGATCGCTTTGTCGGTCAGGACGGCCTGCTGGCGAATGTGGTCGGGAATTTCGGGAAGTTCGCGTTCGAAGGGAGTAATGGCCGGAAGGTCTTGGGGCTGGCCGATGAGGAAGAGGGCGCGGAGTGCTTCCCAGACCTGGTCGACGGCGGGGTCGATGGTGGCCAGTTCCGCACCGGCCTGGACCGTCTGACCCGTCTGCGCAAACAGCGTGCGGATACGGCCGGAGATCGGCGAACGGACTTCGATGGTTTGCTGATCGTTTTGTATTTTGGCGATCAGGCCGCCTTGACGGACCGGGGTGCCGGGGCGATCGGCATCGACCACGCGTCCCGTGATGGGCGCGTCGATCTTCCTGGATTGCAAGAGTTCGACGATCTGCGGACGTCCGGTTGCGTCACCGTAGCGGACCAGTGACAGGGCGGCATTGCCCCGCACCAGGGGCGACGGATCGTTCAGCATCTTCAGCAGCGCGTCGTGAAAGCCTGGGCCCGTGGTGTCCTGCCCGAGAACCCACGCATCGGTATTGCGGACTTCTTCGACCGGGTGGGCTGCCAGGCGGACCATGTCGGGATACCACTGCTTCGCCGATATGTCGTGCCGCGATATTCTTTCGCTCATCTGCACAAGAGCCTGCTGGATGTGGCGTGGGTGGCGATTGTCCTCGAGGTATTCAGCGATCTGCTTGTCGGAGAGATGACGCCCGAACCAGGTGTTCCACCAGAACAGAAACGGCATGAGAGCGATGAGCCAGGCCGTCAGGAAGAAGAGCAGGCGCTGGCGCGTCGACATGCCGCGCTTGGAGGGTGAGGGTGTCGAGAGGTCGGTTTCAGTGGGAGCCGCTGAATTCATGCCAGGGAGTCGTTGGTCGTTGGTTGTTGATCTTTGCTCGTTGGCGAAACACGTGCGATTCGCGGTTGATAGGAACTATACATCAATCGACCACATCGGCGTCGATGACGCGATTCTGTTCGAGGTAGTGGGAGACGGCGTACTGGGCGAGAAGTGGAGTCTGGAGCGTGATCTCGGCGCCGATCCATTCGCCCTTGGTGTGCGGTTCGCTGGGCGGATGTTTCTCCGGGCCACTGGAGCCGAACTGCGGGCCAAAGACGGCCTTCTGGATGGGATCGAATTGCTGGAGGTTCTTCCAGGCCTCGTCGCCAACGGTGCCGGAGACGTCGATGCGGAGCCGTACGGTGGACATGGCAGATATTTTAAATGCAAAACGAGTACCGAGTGCTGAGTACTCAGTACCGAGTAGCTAGTAGCAGCGGTCCCGTGTGAGCGCGGTCTGTCGTCCCCTGAAGGGGACTCGACTTGTGTGGCTGCTCTTCCCCGGACTTACGTCCGGGGCTAGCTTCTGGCGTCGCTGCGCGACTTCCAACGGAGTCTTCACGCGGCGAACCAGTGGTAGAGCATGAAATAGACGAGCACGCCGGTCACCGAAACATAGAGCCACAAGGGATAGGTCCAGCGGGCGATGGCGCGGTGGCGGTCGAAGCGCTCGCGCAGGGCGCGGGTGAGGGTGATGATCACCAGCGGAACGATCGCTGCGGCCAGGATCACGTGCGAAATCAGGATCGTGAAGTAAACGGGCCGCGACCATCCCGTTCCCTGAAAATGGACTGAGCCGACGTGGGCGTGATAGTAGAGATAGGAAATCAGGAAGAGCGTCGAAGTGACCACGGCAGTGATCATGATGGCGCGATGGGCGGCGACGCGTCCCTTGCCGATGAACCAGCGGCCGGTTAGCAGCAGGATGGTGCTGGCGCCGTTCAGGCTGGCATTGATGACGGGGAAGATGGCGTATTGGGAGGGGATGGGCATATGGGATGGCAATGTCGTCGAGATGAACATACCAGAGTACGACGTGTTGATGAATGCGTGGCGACTAGAGTAAAGCCGACTTGCCGAGAAGTGGATTACTCAGATGTGTACGGATATGCTGCGCCCTCGCCGTGGATCGGGATCTGACGTCGCGAGCCATTGTTATCGGCCATTTGATGGTCAGTGCACCCGTGATCGCCAACCACGCAAACAGCCGCGCATAGAGTTTTGCAGCGCCGCCGTCCCGGCGGCTGTCAGGCGGACGTCTCGCCCGCCAGCGAGCGCGGGACGCGCTCGCGACTGCCGGCAGGATGCCGGCGCTACTTCGGGGAGTGTTACGCCGCCGGTTTCGTAGTCCTGCGATTGGCCACTACGAATGCCAATCCGAACATGAACAGCGAAAACAGCACCAGGGTCGCCATCGACGAAGCCAGGGAAAATTGACCGGGACTGTTGGGAAAGAGCAGCGCGCGCAGTGCCTCGACGCCGTAGGTGAGCGGGTTGATGCGCATCACGATGCGCAGCCAGCCCGAGGCTCCCGATATAGGGAAGAGCGCGCCGGAAAGCAGCCAGAGCGGGATCAGGAACAGGTTGATGATGGCGTGGAAGGCGGAGGTCGAGTCCATGGGCCAGGCGATGGCGAAGCCGAGTGCGGTCAGCGCGAACGAGACCAGAAAGACCGTCAGGACTACAAGCAGGAAAGCGCCGAAACCGATGCGCACTCCGACCAGCGGCGCGAACACCAGGAAGATCAGGCCCTGTGCGGCGGCGAGGGTGGTGCCTCCGAGAACTTTACCGAGGACAATCGCCGAGCGCGGCACGGGCGCGACCAGAACTGAAAGCAGGAAGCCTTCCTTGCGGTCCTCGATGACCGACATCATGGTGAAGATGCTGGTGAACAGCACGATCATGATGAGCGTGCCGGGATAAAAATAATCCAGATAATGCTGTTGCCCTGCCGCGCTGCCGGAGCGGAACGATGTTCCGAAGCCGGAACCGAGCACAACCCAGAACACGAGCGGAGAGGCGATGACGCCGATGACCCGGCTGCGCTGCCGGTAGAAGCGTACGAGTTCACGCCACCAGAGCGTGAAAGCGGGAAGGGTCATGCCGGCTGAGGCCGGGATGCGGGGAAGAGTTGCGGTCTGCGTCACCAAGGGCTTATCTCATTTCTTCGCCGGCGGCGGAGTTTTCTGTTTGCTGGGAATCAGGCCGTGGTCGCGGCATTCCCAGAACGCGTTCAGGAAGAAGAGCCCTGAGAGCGTGAGCAGGATTAACGTCATGAACAGGCCGTCGACGGTGGTGATGGTGCCGTTCGTGATCGTCCAGACAATTCCCAGCAGCGGGAGGATGCCTAGCACAACGGAAAGCGCCAGCATCATGGGTTGCACGCTACCTCCTTAGGGGCTGAGTTTCCGGCGTTTTGGAGGAACCGAGATTCCTCGCTGCGCTCGGAATGACAAGCTTTTGGTATCACGCTCATCAATAGCACAATATGAAATCGCGCGGCTCGCACCTCAGCGGCTAAAGCCGATTTCTTCAAACTGACGTTACGGCACGCCTGAAGGCGTGCCCTGATACGAGGCATCAATGCTTTGCCTGTTCCGTATCTTCTTCCGCAGTTTCGGTCCAGAAGCGGTGGCCGGTGCGGTGGATGAAGACATCTTCGAGCGTGGGCTTGCTCACGCTGACTGCCTGAATTTCTCCGGGAAACGCCTCGACCAGACCGGTGATGAAGCGATGACCGTTTTCGAGTTCGATGCGGACCTGGTTGCCGCGGGACTTGTCGTCCATGACCGCGGCATCGACCTGGAAGCGGGCTCGGATGCGCTGGGCAAGCGACTCGGGATCGCGGGTTGCGTCGAGCAGAATCACGTCGCCGCCGATTTCGTGTTTGAGTTCGGTGGGCGTGCCGAGGGCGACTAACTTGCCTTCATTGAGGATGGCGAGGCGATCGCAGCGCTCGGCTTCTTCCATCAGATGCGTGGTGACGATCACCGAGACGCGCTCCTGGTCCCGCAGAATCTGCAGATACTGCCAGAGATCGCGACGGGCGCCGGGGTCGAGGCCGGTAGTCGGTTCGTCGAGCAGCAGGACGGAGGGATGATGCAGCAGACCCTTGGCGAGTTCGACGCGGCGCGCCATGCCTCCGGAAAAAGTCTCGACCAGCTCTTTCGCGCGATCGCCCAAACCGACGCGGTCCAAAATTTCCTGAATGCGCGCCTTGAGGGCGGGGCCATGCAATCCGTAGAGGTGACCTTGATGCCAGAGGTTCTCGTAGGCGGTGAGTTTTTCGTCCACACTCTGGGCCTGGAAAACGACGCCGATCTGGCGGCGGAGGATCGCGGGTTCCCTGGCAGCGTCAAAACCCATAATCAAGGCACGGCCCGCAGTGGGGATCATCAACGTCGAAAGAATCCGGAAGAGAGTGGTCTTGCCGCTGCCGTTGGGGCCGAGCAGGCCGAACAGTTCGGCGGGACGGACGTCGAAGGAGACATTGTCGAGCGCGGTGCGACCGTTATAGCGATGCAGAACGTTCTGCACCGAGATCACCGGAGCGGTGGATGTTTCTGTTTCGGGCCCGGTTTCCGCGATGGCGGGGAGTTTCGAAGGCACAGGTTATTTTACGACGAGATGCGGTTCAGCATCATGAGAACGAACAGCAGGGGTAAATACAAGACGGTGGCCTGCAGAAGCTGGCGGGCGCGCTGCTTGGAACGGGGCGCGTTCAAAGGGGCTTTCAGCAGGGTAAGCCGTGATCCGACATAAAGAAGCGAAACCCCCAGCAGAAAGGCGCCGACGAGGTAGATGCGTCCGGCCATGCCAAGGAACGACGGGGCGAGGCTAACCGGGATCAGCAGGAGCGAGTAGAGGAGGATGCGCAGGGAAGTCGACTTGCCATCGGGCTCGACGACCGGGAGCATGCGGATCTGGCCGGCAGCGTAGTCGTCGCGATAGAGCCAGGCGATGGAGAAGAAGTGCGGGAACTGCCAGAAGAAGACGATGGCAAACAGAACCAGAGTTTCCCATTCGATGCGGCCGCGAGCCGCGGTCCAGCCGAGTACGCCGGGCATGGCACCGGGGAATGCTCCCACGAAGGTGCAGATGGGGTGAACTTTCTTTAGCGGCGTGTAGGCAGCGAGATAAACGAAGGCGGTCAGCAGGGCGAGCGTGCCGGTCAGGGGATTCAGGGCAAGATCGAGGTAGAGAGCTCCGCCAACGGTCATGAGCAGGCCGACGATGGTCGCATGCGGCAAACTCATGCGGCCGGTGGGTAATGGGCGCTGCGCGGTGCGGCGCATGTGGCCGTCGACGTCGTGTTCCATCACTTCATTCAGAGCAGCGGTCCCGCCGGAGACCAGGCCGACGCCGAGCAGGGCTTGGAGCAATCCCCAGGAGAGGGAAGGCAAGCCGGACTTCAGCGAGCCGAAGTAGTATCCGCACCAGGCGGTCAGCACGACGAGCGTGGTAACGCGCATCTTGGTGAGCTCGGCGTAATCGCGCGCCAGCGTGGCGAAGGCGCTGCGCGAGAAGTTCAACGGCTGGGTAACGGCGCTCATGCGGTTTGGGGAGTCCGTTCTGTGCCCGCGATGTGCTCCGCGAAGGCGACCGGCACGTGTCGCCAGACCTGGATTGCGAGGACAACGGTTGTGGCCAGCAACAAGGCTCCCACGCCGACGTGAGCCACGGTGGAGATCACCATCGGGAATTCGGGCTGCACACTGTCTTTGCCCCAGGCCACGCGCGTGAGGAAGGCGGCGAAGCCGAGACAGAGCTGCGTGATCAGAAGCGTGAGCATAAGGATCGCCGGTCGGCGAACCGCCTCAATTTTCGAATACACGGAAAGAGCGCGAATCGCCGTCCAGGTGAGCACGAGGGCGACAATGGCGGCATGCACGACGTGTGGCCACCAGCTCATGCCGCGATGGCGAAACATTCCGCCGAGAATTAATTGCACATAGAGCACGAAGACCGAGAGCAGAGTCAGTGTGAAGAGAGTGGGGCGGCGAGTGTCGTGTTCGATCTGGGGAACTTCTTCCACCCATTTGCGGCCGGTAAAGACGGCGATGCAGACGGCAATGCAGAAGAACGTTTGTGCCACGGCGGCATGCGCCGTGGACACTGCGGGCGGCTGCAGATAGAGAACAGTCATTCCCCCCAGGATTGCCTGGGCGACGACGGTGCCGAGAGCAGCCAGCGCGAGCTTGCGGAGCCAGGGGCGGCGTTCCACAAAGTACGTCCAGGCAGCGATCGCGAGCGTGAGTACCACGAGCGAACCGGCCACCATGCGATGGCTCCATTCAAAACGTACGCCTCCGACCAGGTGTGGAACCTTTACCAGGTAGCCGAACGAGGTTGGCCAGTCCGGGACAGAAAGGCCCGCATCGTTGCTGGTCACCGACGCGCCAAACAGGATTACCACGAACGTGAAGCACGCGGTGAACACCGCGAACGCGTGGTGCGCGCGATGATATGGAGTAGCAATAGCCTTCAGAGCGTGCTCCTTGGTCCCGTGAACCCGGCTGTCTCGGAGAGGAACGAACTTCTCTCACAGTTTGAGATGCCGAGGACAAGCCCATGGGTGCGCGTGTCCTCAGGGAAACGAAGCATTCTAGCAGAGCAAGCTAGGAAGCGCCGCCAGCCTTGAAAGTCTGGTCGACGGTTTTGGCTTCCTTGGGAGCGATGGTCACTTTCTGGTCCTGCTCGGGCAGCTTTTCATGCACGAATGCGATGGTGTAATCGCCCGGCGGCAGGCCCTTGATCTCGTACTTCCCATCCTTGTCGGTGACGGCGTAGAACGGGCTCTTGACCACGTTGATGTACATCTTCATCCACGGGTGCTGGTTGCACTTCACCGGCAGCATGATTTCCTCGCGGGCGAAATTCTTCTCGATGGGCGCGGCTTGCGGCGGCTGCGACTCGTTCCACTCGCGATTGTCTTTGGGCGTGGGATGAATGTTGTGAGTGGTGGGGTCATCGTTCTTGATGTCGACGTTCTGGCCGGCCATCACGCCGAGTACGTGCGGGTGATAGCGACAGCCCTTCTGGTCAAGCTGCACGGCATCTTTGGGAACATCAAAGGTGCGAGTGCCCAGGCCATCTTTGACGTAGACGAAAACGTTGGCGAGGTTGCCGCCATCGACGACCAGGGTTTCGGCCTCGTTCGGCCCCTTACAGGCGGGGTCCTGCGACATGTCGATCTTGGACGGCTTGGGTGCGGAGCCATCGTATTTAACGGATCCGCTGACCGATCCCACGGTAGCCGGATCGATGGGTGTTGCCGCGGGAGCGGGCGCAGCAGAGGACGGGGCCGAGGTGGACTGCTCGGTGTTTTCCTTCTTGTTACAAGCAGCCAGCAACAATAAGCCGGCAAGGGCTAGCAGGAGGAGGAATGCTAACCGCGAGTTCTTCATGATGGGCACCTTTCTTGTAGGTTTAGATGGCACATCGAAAACTTACTATTCTAACGCGAACCTCCGGCGGACGCGCCCGAACTGCGGACCTGCGGACGCTTGGTACCGCTCACAGCTTTTTTCCCTCGTGGGGGCGCGCTCGAGGCAGTCGATCGGCCCATGGAAGCGGCGACGCGCTTCTGCTCTTCCGGGGTGAGTTGGAAGATGTAGTCGACGAGCAGCTTGGTGTGATCCTGCTCGTAGCCCTGGAATGAGGGCGGCGTCGGACCCGCAAACACCCAGTGGTCATTCACCTTGTTGAACAAACCCGAGGGCATGGAGGTGCCGGGACTGATGGCTTGCGGATCAGTGATCCAGCGCTCCACCCAATCGGGCTTCAGGCGCTCTTTCGCCAGCAGGAAGTTCGGTGCGGTAGCGTGCGCGTCGTGCTGCACATCGCCGGTGGCGTGACACTTCAGGCAGGGGGCTGCCGTGCTGGAGAACAGGGCACGAGCCATCTCGGTTTCTTTCGAGGTGAGCGTGGGCACCTGCTCGGGAATGTAGGGTATCGGCTGTTGGGAGAGCGCCTGGAAGAAGCGCACCAGCTTGCGCAACTCGTCGTCGGAGAACGAGAACGTCGGCATGCGGACTTTTAGATAGTTCCGGACGCCGTTACGGTTGGTATCGGTATCGCTCAGAGCTGGATTGCTCAGGAAGCGGCGCAGCCACTCCGGATTGACGCGGGCACCTTCCGTGTACAGCTTGGGCGGCAGTTGTTCTTTCCAGTCCGGATCCTGATACTTCTTCATCTTTATCAACACAGAATCCTGGCCGGGGAAGAACTGGTGACATCCCACGCAGTTGTATTTCGTCACCAGCCACCAGCCTTCCTGGATATCGTGGCGAGTGTCCTGCGGCTTGTACTGGTAGTTGGCGGGCAGGCTGCTTTCCTGGCTGCCGAGCAGGAACGTGGTGAGGGCCTGCACCTGATCCTTAGCGAGGTGCAGGTTGGGCATGCGGAGCGATTCGGTCTCCGACTTGATCATGCCCTTGTCGTAGATCTCGGGTTCGGCGAGTTTGTGCTCGAAAAAGCCCTTGTGGTCGTACCAGGGAGCCTTGGCGGGACCTTCGGGGAGACGCGCGAGATCCTCGGGATTGGTGATGGGCTCTTTCCCGCCGCGCTGAGCAGATTCGGTGAACAAGGCGAAGTCCAGCCGCTCGATTGGCTTGCTGCCTTCGAAGGTCAGCTCCGTTCCGATGCGGCCTTCCTCTTCCATGCCCGTGATTTCATGGCAGCCGGCGCAGCCGTAGTGGCGCACCCACTTCTTGCCTTCCTCTTTCAGCTTGGGATCGTCCATGAAGGACGCATCGGCGTAGGCGGAAGGCTCCTGCTTCTTCTGCGTAAGCAGGTAGGTGGCGATGTCCTGCGCATCTTCGACGCTCAGGCGCAGGCTCGGCATGACGGTCATGTTCTGGACCTGCAGTTCGTGGCCGTCGTTGGGGCACTTGCTGTGGCCCAGATCGAAAACGTAGGGAAGGTTCTTCTTCGCGTAGTCTTCAGGGCCGATGTCTTTCTTCTCGTACGGGCAATAGGGGCGAGTACGCTCGCGGGCGTTGTGAATCCAGCGGACGAGGTAATCGTAGTTGGCCTTCTCGCCAACGCGAGTGAGATTCGCGGCAAACGTTCCGCCTTGCTGGTCATCGCCCTCGCCGATGGAGTGGCAGGCGAGACAGCCGCGCGTCTCGAAGAGTTCTTTGCCGTGCTCAGCGTTGCCGGGCTTCTGGTGGGGCAGGGAATCGGTCAGGCCAGATTGCCAGATGAATGCGGAGATGGCCTGAATCTGCGCATCGGTGAGGCGGAAGTTGGGCATCTTCGTGCCGGGACGAAATTCGCTGGGCTTCTTCAGCCACACAGGGATCCAGTTCTTGTTCAGCTTGAGGCGGGCATCTTTCAGGTTGGGGCCGACCTTCTTCGCGTCCTGCATCAGGCTGTGAGAGCGGAAGTCGATCTGCTGTAGTCGGCCATCGATTTTGCTGTTGGCGACGCGAAGACCGACGGCCTGGTCATTGAGGCGATTGGCTTCTTCGTTGGTCTCGGCGGCGTCAGCTTGCTTCATCAGGTAGGCCGCTTGCTTGGTGTTGTCGAGCTTCTCGGTTTCGAGCGTCTTGGTCTGCTGGTTGAGCGACTGCAGCTCTTCCGGTTCCTTGTCATAGCCTTCGTAGCGATGGCAGCCCATGCAGCCGCGCTGGCGAAAGAGGTCTTTGCCCTTGCTGATGGTCCAGCCGACGTCGCCGCTGATCAGCATCATGTCGGCGGCGTGGCAGGTCTGGCATCCGGCTTCGAAATTCTGTTTGGTGAAGAGCGGCCAGAGCCAATGCTCGTAATTGCCGTGTGCTTTTTCGATGCTGGTGGTGGCGCGGCCATTGCCCTGGTGACATGGAGAGCAACCAAACTTCTCGGGATCGTGAATCTCCAGCAGGGCCGGACTTGGATGACTGACGAAGGCTTTGGCGTAGTCGTCGGGAGCTTTTGCGCCCTTTGCAGACATGGAGGCCGGGGTCAACTTGACTGGCTCGCGAACACCCATGTGGCAGGATTCGCAGCGGTCGACGATATTTGCTTCCGCTACGTTGATCTGCTGGATCGACGGGGTAAGTTCGTCAACTTTCTTTTCCAGACCGCCGATCTGCGCCGGGGTCAGATCGACCATGTGGTTGGCAATGTAATCGTCGAGCGCAGCCTTCGCCTGCGTGACCGGCTTGAGCGTGTCTCCTAATTCCGCGTTCAGCTTGGCGCGCTGGTCTTTCAGGCTGTTGTAAGTTTCTTCCAACTGCTCGAAGTTGTATTTTTGCCTGCTGCCGTCGGGGTAATCGACGGTGGCAGTCTGCGCCTTGTAATTGATGAGATCTTTCTGAATGCTTTGCTTGGAAGACTGGCTGGTGCTGGTCTCGATCTGGTAGGTGAGCGCGTTGACGTAGGCGCGGCGATCGGTGAAGACCGCCTGCACGGCGAGAATCTTCGAGTTAAGGTCGCCGATCTGCTTCTGCAGCTCGCGCATGTGCGGCGAGGCCTGCTGAGTGGCCGCTTCGAGATTCTGCTTGAGCTTCTGGTAGTCGGAGCTGTCTTCGGCTTCTTTCTGCGACGCGGTGGACTTGGAACGAGCCGACAGTAGGAAGGCGGTATAACGCTCCTTCCAGACATGCTGGTATGCCTTCCAGGGACGCATGCCGAAGGCTTCATCCCAGAGCGCCCACAGCAGGGTCGCCATCAGGAGAATGACAGCAATCGCATAGTGGGTCGCGTACGACTTGCTGACAATCGGGTCGTTGTCGGGGATTGGTTTGTCGGGCACGAGTTCCTCCGGAACTAGCTGATGGCTGGTAGCTGGTGGTCGTCAGCGAAACCCGCTATCGCTCGACTCGTGCCAATGACCACGAGCCACCAGCTATCAGCTATATGTTGAACCACGGCGTAATCCACACGTACTTGATATGCCACAGCAGGCGCAGCAGCATTTTCAGCGGCAGCGCGACCATGATCAGCAGGAAGGCCTGCGTGATCGAAAACTGCAGCAGGCTCATACGGTTGAAATCTTTTGGCATGTAGCGGCGGAAGAGCGAGTAGACGAGAAACCCGCCGCTAGCAAAGTATCCGCCCACTATGATCAAACCGAATATGCCTTTGCCCAGGTTCGAGGTGATGCCGAAGATGTCCGGCAAGTCGCGGTTCACCTCGTAAATCAATCGATTGTGATCCCAGGTCTGTCCTGGCCAGAACCATTGCCAGCCGGGTCCTCGAATGAAAGTGCCAATGATGATCATCGAGACCCACAGGATGATGAAACCGAACAGGAACGTGGAGATCGCGAAGCGGCGCTGCTTCCAGGTGTAATAGCCGCTGCCTTTCGGGTTGGTGTCGATGTAGGGAATCACCATCAAGCCGATGATGATGAGCGTCGGCATGACCACGCCCGCGATCCATGGGTCGAAGTAGACCAGCATTTCCTGGAGGCCGAGGAAGTACCAGGGCGCCTTCGCAGGATTCATGGTCAGGTTCGGATTGGCGGGTTCTTCGAGCGGAGCGTTCAGGGTAATCGACCAGACCATCAGAATGATGGTGACGATGATGGCGGCGAGAAACTCGATACGCAGCAGGAAGGGCCAGACATGCACTTCTTTTTGCCATCCCGGCTTGAATGGCCAGGTCTTGCGGTGATGCGTTTTCGCCAGCGCGGGATCGGTTTCGAGTTGGGCGACGAGTTGGTCGTTGGCGTGCGCCTGTCTCCAGGCGAGATAGATATAGAAGGCCAGGAGCGGAATCAGGCCGACGATCGGGACGTTATCGGGGGCGGAGATGATTTCCCACAGTTGACGCCAGTCCATTGGTGCTCCTTGTTGCTTCTTCCAAGTTCGGTGAGAGGGCGAGACGCCTTCTCGACAGCCGGCGAGACGCCGGCGCTACAAATTACGTGCCGGCGGCCGTTGGGCCTCGGCGCGGTTTATCCGCTTCCGACTCCAGCATGACTGGGGCCGGGCCAGAAATGCCTCCGTCTTTTCGTACTCGCCAGAAATGCACGATCATCAAGACCGCGGCGACGATCGGAATGCCGATGCAGTGCCAGATATAGGAGCGCAGCAAGGCGTTGGCGTCGACGATTGAACCGCCCAGCAAGCCGAAGCGGACGTCGTTATAGGGCGTCATGCCTAACAATGGTCCGAATGGACCTTCGTGTCCTAACAGCGGAGTGGCGCGGGCCATGTTGGTGCCGACCGTCACGGCCCAGAATCCGAGCTGATCATCCGGGAGCAGGTATCCCGTGAACGAGAGCAGCAGCGTGAAGACCAGCAGGAGAACTCCGATGTTCCAGTTGAATTCGCGCGGCTTTTTGTAGGAGCCGGTGAGGAACACGCGGAACATGTGCAGCCACACGCCGATGACCATCAGGTGCGCGGCCCAGCGATGCATGTTGCGCAAGAGCTTGCCAAAGGGGACGTCGTGCTCAAGGTAAAGCACATCGCGGAAAGCCTGCACCTTGGTCGGGTGGTAATAGAACATCAGCAGCACGCCGGTGAAGGTGAGCACGATGAACAGATAGAAAGTGATTCCGCCCATGCCCCACGTATAGCTGTAGCGAACGGCGTCGCGATTGATCTTCGCCGGATGCAGATGCAGGAACACGTTCGAGAGCACGCCCAAGGCGCGATTGCGGGGCGTCTCGTCGTGCTTGTGACGGAAGATCGAAGTGTAGACCTGGGTTTTGGTCGGGTCCTTGAGGCCTTCGATCTGCTCTTTGGCTTTGGTTGGGATGTCGGTCTTCAGCGCCTGAACGTCGCCGGTAATTTTTTCTTTGACGCGATCGAGCAGGCCGACCTTGCCGCCGTTCTTTCCGTTTTTTTCTTCAGCCATTCGGTCCTCTGACTTGTTCGCAGCCTTCTTGCTTTGGCATGCTGCGAGGGCGAGACGCCCTCGCGACAGCCGGCAAGATGCCGGCGCTACATCCTATGTGGGCAGAAATGCTCCGGGATCGTTGAACTGGCTCGGTTGTCCTTTCGGCCAGGAGTACAGTTTCGAAACGTCGACGATGATCTGACCATCGGGCGCAGTATCGACCTTGGCACGGTCCATGGGGCGCGGCGCCGGGCCTTCGAAATTGATGCCCTCGCTGTCGTAACCGCTGCCGTGGCACGGGCACTTGAACTTGTTTTCGCTGGGCTTCCAGTCGGGCGTGCAGCCGAGATGGGTGCAGCGCGCGTAAATCACGAAGAGGCGATCGGGCGTGCGATCGACCCAGATGCGGTATTTCTGCTGCCACTTGGTATCGACGCCGAGCGCGTAATCCGAGGGGTAGCCGATCTTGAACGAAGTGCGGGGTTCAAAAAGAGTTCGCGGCAGGAAGAAGCGGAAGAATGCGATAAACCATGCGACCAGGAATGCGATGATGCCGACCCAGGCCAGGCGACGGCGGCGCCGGTCGACTTCTTTGTTCTCGGGGCCGACGGCCGCAATACCGCCCGCGGCCGCGGCTTTGGACGTTCCCACGGCGGGAGTGCCGACATACTTGTTCGCCGGCGCGTTAGGAGCGTCCTTCTTTGTCTCCGGAACTTGCTTGACCGCATCGGTCTCCGGACCCGGCATGTGTACCTCCTGTTTCGTTGTGATGCGCCTGGCTTCTAATCCGCTGCCATCCACGGGCTGGCGATGCTCTGCGGATCGGGCAGCGCCACAGGTTTGCGCTTACCTGCCGCCTGCAGGACCAGTTGAGCCAGGGCACTTATAAACTTGGGTGAATCGTTCAAACCGGCCGTCATCTCGAACTGGCCCAAGCCCAGTTCGGCGGCCTCTTCGCGGGCCTCGTGGTCGATCTCGCCGAGCGTTTCCACATGATCGGAGACGAAAGAGACGGGCACAATGCAAACGTCGCGGACCTGTTCGCCGGCAAGGTCGTGCAGAGTGCGGTGCAACGAGGGCTGCAGCCATTTGCTGGCGCCAACCTTGCTCTGGTAACAGAGACGATGATGGTTGGGCCAGCCTCCACGATCCATCAGCAACTGGACGGTCTCCTCGATCTGGCGCTGGTAAGGGTCTCCCTTGTCGATGATCGATTGCGGCAGGCTATGCGCGCTGAAAACAATTTCGGGACGGCGCGAAGCAGGGAAGCGGCTGAGAGCTTCCTCGATCTTCTCTATGAGCGCGTCGAGGTAGGCTTCGTCTTTGTAGAAGCTCTTCACCAGATGAACGGGCGCATGACCACGGTAGTGGCGGTTCCACTCGTTCAGGCTGCTGCCCACCGTAGTGCTCGAGTAATGAGGATAGAGCGGGAGCAGAACAATTTCATCGCAACGGGCGGCCTCTAGTTGGGCGACCGCTTCGGCGGTGAACGGATGCCAGTAGCGCATGGCTACGAAGCAGCGGGCGTTCACTCCTAGCAACTGCAGGGCTGATTCGAGGGTGCGGGCCTGCGTTTCCGTGAAGCGCCGGATTGGCGAACCGCCGCCAATCACAGAATAGTGGTGCTGAACTTTCTTGGCGCGAGTGCTGGAAATCAGCTTGGCCAGAGGCCGGCGGCCGATACGGGCGAAGGGGAAATCGATGATGTCGGGATCGCAGAAGAGGTTAAAAAGAAACGGCTGGATGGCTTCCAGCGTGTCGGGTCCGCCGAGCTGGAACAGAACTATCCCCAGACACCTCTCAGTTCGAGACATCCCTTCAGGTTCCCCAGAGAGCGACCGGATGTTAACTCGTTTGAGGGCAGCGCGTCAAACGGTTCCACTGAGAAATCCAGCATGACGCGCTCATCAAAATCTCGCAGCCCGCGATGTAACATTCGCTTTCGGCCGTTTGGCGTCGACTCTCTTTGCCTCGTGGTGAGCGAGTCAGTCGAGATCGATCAGAGGGAGTTTGTGTTTGTACGCGAAGACTACCAACTCCACCCTGGTCGAAACTCCGGTCTTGTCGAAGGTGTTGCTGAGGTGGTGCTTTACCGTGTCCTCGGCGATTTTGAACCGGCTGGCAATTTGTTTGTTGGTTCGGCCGGAGACCACCCCGGAGACGATCTCCAATTCACGCTTCGTCAGATGGTAGTTGCTTTGCGCGGGTGCAGTTTGGGATGGCGAAAGCAGCGTCCTCAGATAAGCGCGGATATTGGAGACTTCCTTCAGCGCGACCCAGTAGCCGCCTGCCATCACAGTTCGAATTGCCTTCACCAAAACATCGGTCGCCGAAGCCTTCAGTACCACCCCGCGAGCGCCGGACTCGATGGCGGTGGCGATCTCAAGCTGTGTCGCTTCCGCGGTCAATAGAATGGTACGCACAGGATTGTCTTCTTCATGGAGTTGCTCGAGGGCCTCAAGGCCAGGATGCTTCGGCATTGCCAGGTCCAGCAACAAGATGTCGGGAGATTGTTCTCGCACGAGCGAGACTGCTTCCAGCCCGTCTCGCGCCTCCGCCACCACCACGAGACCTTCGTATTCCAGGGAGCGTCGAATGCCGTCCCGAACCATGGCGTGATCGTCAGCGATCAGTACGCGTATCGGCTTCTCTGCAGCTTTTTCTGACATGGCACTCAACGTCGTCGTGAGGTCGAATCGATTAATTGGGGTTGGCGGCAACCGCGGTAGGTTCGAAAGGAGCGCTCTGCATTTCCTCGATGACCGCGTCGGCAAACTCCGAGGTGCCTGCCTTGCCACCGACGTCGCGGGTCAGTTTGTCGCGAGTGCGATAGACGCGCTCGAGGGCGTTTCTTACCCGCAAGGCCGCCTCCCGCTCTCCCAGATGACGCAGCATCAATAGAGCAGACCGCAGCAGGGCGGTGGGGTTCGCAAGATTCTTGCCGGCGATGTCGGGCGCGGAGCCGTGAACTGCTTCAAAGATGGCGCAGGCATCGCCGAAATTCGCACCGGGCACCAGGCCGAGGCCGCCGACGAACGCCGCGCACAGATCGGAGATGATGTCGCCGTAGAAGTTTTCGAGCACGAGCATGTCGTACTGGTACGGGTTCATCACCAACTGCATGCAGGTGTTGTCGACGATGTGCTCGCCGTAGGTGATTTCAGGATATTCCTTGGCGACGGCTCGCGAGCAGCGCAGGAACAGACCGTCAGAGAGCTTCATGATGTTGGCTTTATGGATGGCATGAATCTTCTTGCGCTTGTTCTTGCGGGCGTAATCGAAGGCAAAGCGAGCGATGCGGGTGGAGGCTTTTTCGGTGATGATTTTCAGGCTTTCGACCACGCCGGGCACGACTTCATGCTCAATGCCGGAGTAAAGGCCCTCGGTGTTCTCGCGAACGATGATCAGGTCGACATCCGGATAGCGGGTTGGAATGTGGGGAAGGTTGCGAATGGGCCTGAAATTTGCGTAGAGCTCGAAACGCTTACGCAACTCGACATTGATACTGGCAAAGCCGCCGCCGATCGGCGTTGTAACCGGACCCTTGAGACCAACGCGCGTCCGCTCGATGGAATCTTTGAGGTCCTTCGGAATGTATTCCTTGTACTTCTCGAAGGCCTCCGCCCCGGCCATGAAGGTTTCCCACTCGAATTTGATGCCGGTGGCCTCGAGAATGCGGACCGTGGCACTGGTGACTTCAGGGCCAATGCCGTCACCGGGGATGAGGGTGATGCGATGGGTCATACAAAACTGATCCTAGCAGGCGCGTGGACTTCTACTTCGCGCCGACTTTTGCTTTCGGTTCGGGCTCTTTTGCCTTAATCAGGTCCTTCAGTTCCGACATGAACTCCTGCACATCCTTGAAATCCAGATACACCGAAGCGAAGCGGACGTACGCAACCTTGTCATAGCGGCGTAGGCGGTTCATGATCAACTCGCCTACCTCGCTGGTTTTGCGCTCGCGCTCGGGCGAGTCGATCACGAACGATTCCGCTTCATTAACGATCTGCTCGAGCTTGCTGATCGGTACGGGGCGTTTTTCGCAGGCGCGCAACAGACCATTCAGCACCTTCTGGCGATCGAACTTTTCGCGGCGGCCGTCTTTCTTGACCACCATGTAGGGAATCTCGTCGATGCGCTCGTACGTGGTAAAGCGCTTGGCGCATTTCAGGCATTCGCGGCGGCGGCGGATCGATTCGGCTTCCTTGCTCTCGCGCGAATCGACAACTTTGTCTTCCAGGAACCCGCAAAAAGGACACTTCATGGCGCTTGGATCGGTGGTAAGCCTTTATTTCAGTGAAGTTTGATTGTAACAGGGGCGAGTCGGGGCGATACGGCCAGGGGAAAATCGGACGTGTATATCCAGGATTCGACGCGAGGCGGGCTCCGGCCGGCCGGACAGGCGAGGGCGCTGGTAAGGAAGCGCTCTTGCGATCAGGCGGCGGGGCTGCCGGCCGTGGACTCTTCTGCGTGCTGGCTTTCCGAAGAGAGCTTTACGAACGAGAGGCGTTCGCGATGCGCCAGCAGAAGTCCGACGGGGAGGATGGCGATGAATGTCACCAGCCAGAGCATGATGCCGCAACTGGTCGCGAGCTCAGGGGGCACTCCGAAGATACGGTTGAGGGCTTCAATGGTGGCGAACTGCGATCCGCCGCCCACTCCGGGAAGCTGTACCAGCGAGCCGACCATGCTGGAGGCCATCAACAAGAAGATCTGCGTTTGCGGGATCTCCAATTGAGGAGCCCGGTAGGCGTGGGCCACTTCCTTGTAGGCGACGGCGATCATGGCCCACATGAGGACAGAAACTCCAATCAGCATCAGCAGGGAGGCTGTGCTGTGAATCGTGTTCAAGCCGCTGCGGAACTCCCGGATGCGCAAGGCGATGCGGTGGCCGAGGTTGGAAGCGAGGTGGGAAAAGCGTCTCTCAATCCAGGAGGCCAGCGCTTCGCCGCTGCGGTGAACCATGATTGCACCCAGCGTGAGCCCGACCACGATCGCGATCAGCACAATGGCGACATGTTCGAAGAGCCCGTGGTACTCCAGTCTGCGGGGCGCTTTGGCGACGAAGGCGGCCAGCACAAACAGGAAAGTGAATCCGCCGACATCGAAGATGCGTTCCACGGCCCAGACCGCGAGTTGCGAGGAAAAGGAAAGATTCTCCCGCTTGGCGATCAGGTAGGGGCGAATGAGTTCGCCGGGCCGGCCTAGAAGGGCGAGGCCCGTAAACCCGAGGATGGTGGGCGCCACGAGTTCAACCCAGGAGGCCTGCGGACGCACCGGACGTAGAAAGATCTTCCAACGCACGGCTCGCAGCACATATGCGATGTAGATCAGCGCGATCCCGTGCAGGATGTGCGACGGCCTCACACTGTGCGTCTGCAGTAAAAACAGATCCCAGTTGAAGTTTTTCCACGTACGGAACTGCATGTAGACAAGAGCCGCCAGTACCACGAGCACAATCCCGGTAATCGCTGCGCGTTTCTTGTCCATGAAAGAGAGAATCCTAAGGGTGGTTCTAGGAATGGCAGTGACGACGAGCAGATCACAAGGTAAATGAGTGGGAGGGTAGGGGTCAACGAGAGGAAGTTGCGAGCCGGGCTAGTTTCCAGTCGGAGGTGCAGTCCGGGTTGCGGCCTCGGGCGTACTCGCGCGCACGGGCTTACGTTGGCTCTGCGACTTTTGCGGCTGCGGCTTTGCTTGTGCCTGAGCCTTGGGCCGCGCCGCCATAGCGGCCTTCTGCTGTGCCAGCTTCTTGCGATTGAAGTCGCGCACAATGCTGGCCACGTAGAGGCGGGTCTCGCGATAAGGAGGTACGCCTTTGTATTGCTCGACCCGCTGCGGACCCGCATTGTAGGCTGCGAGGGCTTTGATCAGGTCGAAGTTGTAATGTTCCAGAAGTTCGCGCAGATAACGAGTGCCACCATCGACGTTGGCCGCGGGATCGAATGCGTTCGACACTCCGAGTTTGGACGCAGTTCCGGGCATCAGCTGCATGAGGCCCTGGGCACCCTTGGGAGACACGGCGTGAACCTTGAAACCGCTCTCGGCGCGAATCACGCTGTTCACCAGGTCGGGATCCAGGCGATATCGGTCACTGGCTGCGCCCACAACTTCTGCGACATTCGCGGGAGTCACAGAAATGCGAATTTGCGCTGGAGGCGCAGCAGGAGGAACAGAGGCAGGAGCAGTGGCCGGAGTCGGGCTGGAACC
>Ga0307478_10000644_pt1 | contig 34460 bp, 47 predicted proteins | sample atmos_gasesECM4C_2_FD_203713 | JGI IMG/M metagenome (GOLD analysis project Ga0307478, IMG submission 203713) | Hardwood forest soil microbial communities from Morgan-Monroe State Forest, Indiana, United States - atmos_gasesECM4C_05 | ecosystem: Environmental > Terrestrial > Soil > Temperate...
TAGCGAATGCACTATCTGGTAGTAACCATGGTCTTACGTCAGTTTGTAAACCGACAGTAACGGGTGCAATCATAAACTTATCGGCCATACTATTCCTTTAAAAGTTTCTATTCCATCCAAATGGATTCGATCCCAAACCTGACTGTTCACTGTAGATCGTAGCCGCTCGTTCTTTAGATTGATTCTTCAGTGTTTTTCTCAGCACTAAGCGTTCTTGTTGCTTAAACTCAGTCATAATCGAAGCAACACTATCCTGATCCATACGATCTTCAAATATCTTTTTAGCTGCGCCATAGGCAATATACTGCCACCAATCCTGTAATAGTGGATTCTGAGTTCCAGGAGTAGCTAAAAAAGCTACCGGTCTAAAAAAGACATCAAATGTAATCTTGTAAGGCTTATCAGGAACAGGGCGCAGGGTAAATTTATTATCATAAAATAACATTGTTGTAGGTCTACTTGCCACATAAGGAACTGTTTCTGCAAGTATCGGTGCTCCATTAGCTGGTGCTGTTGCCCATGTTAATGTATATGCACCAGTAATATAATTTATTGTACCAGTAGACGTTGCAAATTGTGGATCAACAAGGTTACCCAATCCATCATCAGCTAATGTTAGTCCTAGTCCATTAATATCAGTTGAACCAAAAGTAACTTCATTGCGAAGTACCGGTAGTGCATTTAACGTACCTGTGAATACAGTAGTGACACCATTACCAGTATTAACAGTAAGAATATTATTAATAAGGGGGTATTGCTCATAAAGTGACTGCCTTGACTGCGTTAAATAACTTTCATAACCAGCAATAATAAGTGGATTATCAATGCTAGTATACTTGTTAATGAAATCATACAACACACTGGTTGTTGGTGTCTGCACAGCATTAGTGTGAGTTGTGTCGGTATAATAAACATCAATATTAGGCTGACAATAAAAGCTAAAAGTAGTCTTAACATCGAATAAACTCACATGATCAGGAAGATCATACGCAATAAAAGTGTTAATATAATTATCTAAATCAGTATCGGATAGTTGCGCTGTAGATGGAGTACGGGTTAATAACCTAACCTTATTTCTAATCGTCTGTAATGTTGTTGGCGGATTTGATGGCATTATTATCTCCTAAGAAACAAACACTATACCACTCTGTGCATTATGTGTTGCTTGATACACTGACGAATTTATTTCACCCACTGGAACAACTGATGCATATTTGCTCAAATACCACGGTGAACCAATGGGTGTTGTATATGTATCAAAGGTTCGAGTATCAATATCTATAGTGAATGTTGTAGGACCATTTACGGTAATTGCACCAAACAAAAAATTAGCTTGTAGCATACCATACCCTGCTGGCACATAGAGCCTTACAATAAGTCCCGTAAGATAGTTATGGGCGAAACTTGTTGTAACTGCAGCTGGATAAGCTTTAGTTATCGCGGTAATAATACGCATTGCCGGTTGAAAGACTGGATTCATTACTGCATAAGTAAATGGAGTTGCCATACTCATCACCTTTTAGACGTTTAGATCTCTCACAGTAACAATATTATTAGTACGGTTAATTTCAAATTCATCATCAATAATAAAGTCTAACGGAATGAAATCAAAGCGTTTTGTTTTAGTTCCTATTTCTTGTGATGCTTTACCGAAATCATCCTGCTTGAAAGAGTGTACTGGATACCAGCATCCATTAGCCACATGAAGCGCTACTCCACGAGGAACTTTGTATATCTTTCCATCTTGCATCGTATATTTTTCAACTTTATCTTCACGATACTTTCTGAAACAGAACTGTATTTCGCCACCCGGTGTTTCACGGTTAACAAATTTACCAGTTACTATCTCACGATCTCTATCATGTTGATATTTTAAGTTCGGTTTTTTAGACTCAATTTTTTTCTCTGCCATCTTTTTATCCTTTATAGAAAAGGAGAGGGATAAAGCGCTTTATCCCTCTCCTTTGTTTTAGTTATTAGTTACTGAAAATGATTTACCTGCAACCCAGTAAATTAGATCAGCATTAGCACCAGCTGGAGAGTTTGCACCCGCCGCTAATGACATGCCAAGAATTGCTGCGTTGTAAGTAGCATCTGCAAGTACGTTAACTGATTGAGAAATTGCATACGCAGTATCCATACCAACTGGTACTACTAATGCTTTACTGAATACAGACGCCTGAACGACAGCAGCCGTTGGGAATGTAAATGCAGTAAATCCAGTAGTATCAATGTTAACAGTAATAGTTTGCGTAGCTAATGTATCGTTGACCGCAGTAATAGTACCAAGCATTCCATTAAGTTGCGTCATACCATACGCACTGCTTGGAATTACAAAGCGAATAGTATCACCAACTGCATACCCTGAAGGTATAGAAAGTGTTACAACTGCTTGTGTAGCTTGAGTAATATTTACGATAAAGCGATAACGTGGATAGTAGATATGATCCCATTTAACTATGCGATAGAAGCCAGCTGTACCAGCCGCGCCTTGAGCTTGCTGTAAAGCAGCTGCAAGACGGAAACTTGTGCTAGCTACAACTGTATCGATAGAGAAATCCATACCATCTAAACCTTCAGCTCCTGTAACGCCCGATAGACGTACAATAGAACCAGAAGATAATCCAGCAGTAGAAGCTGTTGAAATGATAGGTCGAACAACGTTTGAAGCTCCAGTAATTGCAACAGCATTACCAATACGAGGTCCTGAAGTATCAAGTAGTGTAAAACCACCTGATGCCAAAGTAGTCGTCAAGTTAGCGGCGTTTGCAGCGTTAGACTTCAAGTATTCTATACCAGTGTCGTTAGCCATGCCACGTTGCCAGTAATACTGAACACCAACAGCTGTTGTTTGAGAAGCAGCCATTTGAGTCCAGTTATAAACTGTCATCCAATCTATATCAGATCGAACAGACAAGATTGTCGTAGCACCAGTCGAAATAAAACGACCTTGTTGTATTATAGTAGTATCCATAGGTCTCCTTTAAGCGCTTAATGTCGCACGTAGATTAAGAATCCAAAGATCATTTAAAATACGAGGAACAAATGCTGCTTTCCAAGCCGCACTAGAGTTTAAAGCTAGTGGTCCACTATATTGTGGCGGCAAGTAAATGAATTGAGCGCCAGCACCATCTTGGTCTACAATACCAACCGCTTCTTGTCCTACGCAGAAAATGTTATACACATTCGCACCGTTATTAGAAGCATTGTTAGAGATAGAACCGATAGATGACAACATAAATCTCAATTGAGATACGCTACCGTATTCAGCTTGGAGAATATTTTTTTGTGATGGATATTGCGCCGATGGAACAAATCCAGAAACGTTATTCAAATCAGCTGAAAGGTCAGTGTGAGCAAGAGCCATAAACGAGTTACGAACAGGAGCTGTACCAAACTTATTTTCACCCTCAATATTTTCAAAAATAGATTTAGAATCATTACCAAGCAATGTTCTGACTATTTGATCAACATCAGATCGTGTAATTTCTGTTGGATTATCACCATTAACACCACTAACACAGTTTATAACTGATGCAGTAGCAGCTAACATGTCACGTATCAACTGATCTTCTGTTTCACGAAGGTTAAGTCCAAGAATAACTGCAGCTTCGTTTAGAGGTCGATCTTGTGCTTGTAAAGTAACTTGTTCGTTAATCGCAATCCAGTTACCGTAGAAGTCAATTTTAGCATCAATATCAACAGCAGTAAGAGTAGATGCAGGAGGAGTCACACCAGAGTTACCTAGTGGTACTTTAGCTGTTGCTAATTTGTTATACCTACGGAAACGCATTGTATTACCAGATGCTCTTTCCATTTTGAACTTCATAGCTGGAAGGCCGTGAATCAAAAGAGGTACTGGGACAGAAAGAAGCTTATTATTAAAAGCTTGTTGTACTGGTGGTGGTAACACACTTGTCGTGGTTATAGCCATTATTTTTCCTCAAATAAGAGGTTTTACGCAAGATCGCGCATTGAGACAACGCAGTTTAAGCTGACGAAGCTTAGGTACGTCTGTGGCTGGCGAGGCCAATACGCCAAAAGAGAATGGTTGACGAGACCGATACGTCGTGGGGTGACGAATCCCTTACGTCAGGAACAGTATACTATAAGGGTGAGGATCAAAAGCAAGAAAAACATGTGCCCAGGAATCAACCCAAGCACATGTTAAGCCGAAAAAGCATATGCGAGCGAATCAACCCAGGCACATGCTGAGACGAGTAAATAAAAAGTATCAGGTTATCGACCAGTGATCTCCTGCATCTCTTTCCAATAAGCTCGTTTTTGCTCTTCGGTTAATCCTTTACCGAATGCATTAGCTTTTGTTAAGGGACTATCAGAGCTTTGAGAAGCTGTTGAATTAGAAGGACGTGGTTTTGCGGTATTGCGTAATATTCTATCTTTTTCTTCAGTATATTCATCTTTTGGGAGCGCTAATTTTTTTATAGCTTTATAAGCAGCTACAGCTTTAGAGTACATATCAGGATTAGAAGCAATAGAATTAGCAAGCTCTGGCTCCATGGTGTTAAGAAGTGATATGTTGTCACTAGATACGATTTTATCAAAGTCAGCATATTGAGCCTTTATGCGAGTTTCAACAGAAGATGCTTCCATCTGTTGCCTATAACGAAGTAGTTCATCATCACGTTTTTTAAGTTCACGCCGTACTTGTTTCCATTCAACGAGCTCATCAGGTCCAGGCTCGGTGTACTTTTCTTCTGGAACCGCTTGTTGAGCCTCTTTTTGCTTCTCTAATTCCCATAAACGGCGTAAATATTCTTCATTTTGCTTTTGTAAGCGCTCTTTTTCTTCACGAAGAGCTCTCATGTTTTGAGCTACAGGAGATTCCTTTGCAACAACTTCAGGCTTTTCCTGCTCTTGTGCTTGTTGCTCCGGAGATTCAACCTCTTGATCTTGAACTTCTTCTTGTGTGGTATCTTGATCAGTTAATTGTTTCTCTTGTTCTGTCATTATTCGTCTCCTTATCCTGCTCTTTATTTAGTTTGTCACATAGTTTATGCAAAATACCATCATAAAAGTCTAATATGAAGTTTAATAGATCTTTTTCTTCTTTAGGAACTTCTAACGCATGATCTCTGTATTGAATACAAACATCCTTAGCTGGTATAACCCACAGGAATTCTAGTAAATCTTCTTTTCTATGTAACTTGTATATCGTTTGGTCATAAAAAGGATAGGGGCAACTCTTACGAGCAATAAAGTAATTACGGATGACATTGGGAGTAAGACGTTCTTTCTTTGTCTCTACATGAACAAAGAAATCACCCTCAAACTCCTTCATTCCTCTTTTAACACAGTCTATTATGTGGTTTTCATAGTCCTTATGCATCTCTCTACGAAGTTCTTCAGTCTCATACTTCTCACCTTTTTCAACAGCTTCGATATATAGTTCACCTGTTGTTTTTCTCTTCTGCTTTTTTTTATTCATCCTCATCCTTTATCAAAAAACGAGGATCCCTTTTTAGTGGATCCCCGTACTAAGGAGTTCCAATGAAGGAACCATTTTTTAGCAGTTATTTCTTTTTCTTCTTCTTAACTGCTTTTTTTGCTTCTGAAAGAGCTATCGCAATAGCTTGTTTCCTATTTGTCACAACAGGACCTTGTTTACTGCCAGAGTGAAGATCGCCTTCGGAGTATTCTTCCATGACTTTCTTAACTTTGTTAGCTTTTTTTCTTTTCACAGAACCTTTAGCCATAATGTACTCCATAGAAAAATTATTAAGTCTTTTTCTTTTTACTTAAATGCTTAAGAGTTATAGCGAGACGAGCACGTTTACCCGTTACGCCTTTCTTCTCTGCAGCCTTTTCAAGTTTTCCTTCAGGAATATCTTCACCCTTTTTGACGTGCAAAGATGCTCTTAAAGAACCTGGATGCTTTATAGCTCCTTGGATCCAATTGCCACATGTAGGACATTTTTTCTTGTTCACTTGATATCCTAACCGTTTAAACGAGGAGTCATAACAGGTTGACGAACTTTCTTATCAATCTTATTTTCTTCCTTCTGCTCAGAATAATTCTTATCCCTCAAAGTAGGAGTTACTCCTAAGATACTTTCAAATATCTTTCGTGAACGTTTATTAATTCTTCTCATTGTTGGCATATTAGTATCTTCGTTTAGCTCTTTGACGTTCTGCAACCATCTTGTCTTCCATTTGTTGATGATACTCAGCACTTGCGTTGCCAGCATAATCATAATGAATTCCACCCATTGTATCGTAGTCACGGCGTACTACTTCCATAGGAAGATTTCCTGGAGCGCGCATATCTTCGCAAATCATTTCACCAGCGTAATGTTCGCTATCATGCTGCATACCGTCCATGTTATGGCCATAAGCACTTTTGTGAGGCTTAATTGAATGTTTCATGCCATGATGTTTAGCATGTTTTTTCATATGTTTTGTCATTGTGGACCCTTTTTGTAGAAAATGTTTCCCTCACCATGAGAGATTCAAGGTTAAACCCCTAACTACCTTATGCGATCCTTTTACGCTTATTATCGATTTCTTTAATAGCCCTTAAAGGAATAGCACGCTTCACCGCAATCATAACCGGAGGTATATACTGATGCAACTCTTTTATTATTTTGTTTCTCTCACAAGTAGATATATCCCTATTTAACGTGCTTGTTTGGTTATTAAGAACCTCTTTAAGGGAAGGAATCCAATAACTATTACTTGGAGAATGCTCCTTCTCCTCATCTTTTTTAATGAGACGAGCTCCTTTTCTCCACTCATGAGCGAACGACCAATCAAAGAATGACTTACAATCGTATCGCCATACATCACATAAGATTGATTTCTTATTTCTTTTAGAAGCACGTAGTATGTGCCACTTTTTATAAAGTGGGTGCTTAGAATTTATTATTGGCATCTTATTACACTTTAGGCATTTCATTGCTCAACGCTTTCGATAGAGCTACCAACCTTTCTAAATGAGATAGATCGATCTGCTCTATTTCTTTTAATGCTTTCACCATATCAAGAAGGCCAGACATCTTATCTTTTTCAGCTTGGGCATGACGTTCTTCAGCTAGAGATTGGTTTTCTTCCACACGACTAATGCGTTCTACTGCAAGTCCTTCATCCGATTTAGCTTTAGCATTAAGGCTATTAATCACTGCTTGCTGATTTTGCATGTCAGACTGAGCTTGAGCTTGCTGTTGTTGCTGTTGTGCTTGTCCGGCTTGATTGACAGCTTCAACGAGCTGCTTTTTATTTTGTAGCGTTGAAGCATCGAGTAACATACCATCCGGTATTGCGACCCCAGCTTCTCGCAACTGAAGGAGTTGGGCGAACTGCATTTGACGCTGTGTAGCAGTATTAAGACCATCTTCAATGACAACATCATATTTTCCAAACGCCTTATTATAAAATTGTGGCATCGGCTCTGCTTGTATGATTTTCTTCACTTTTCCTGGAGTAAAGTTAGCCTGAATAATGTCTAACATCAAGGAACCAAGTAACTTTTGTGAACGATCAAGTCCATCAAAGAGACCTTGAAGGGTAGTAAGACCAGCACCTTGGCGAAGCATTGAGAGTATTCCCGCTTTCTCATCAACAGCAGATCCCATCAATTCCTCATTCACACCAGAGATGAGAGATATCTCTTTAGATAGTATCTCTGAAAGTTGAATCATGGATTGTGGAATATCAGCAGCTGGTATTTTAATAACGTCAGTTATCTGAGCCTCTTCTTTAAGTGCTATACCTTTACCTTGGCCTACAAGGAATATATCACGCGGATCAACAAGGGCATTCTCCTTATAGATAAATCCTGAGTTGACCTGAGACTCCATAATATCTAATTCAGTGATCTTACGGCGATTATAAAGGAACTGAGCATCACGAAGACCACGAACTACACCCTGAATACGATACTGAAAGTAAGGAATCTGTGGATTGAAGTACCCAAATACTGGCACAAATGGATACTTATCTATGCCGAGCGGATTAGGTCCATCATACATGACTTTACCATGAACCAAGATGGCAAGCCGAACAGTTGGTATCTTTTGTTCCATCTCAATAACTTGAGGATAAAGCTGCAAAAATTGAGCCAATCGATCTGGATCGTCATAAATCCATTCCATTGATTCACCAGTCTGTGTATCAATGAGGACCTTTTGTTTACGATAGGAACGATAATAATACTCGTCATAGGTAAGCAACTTTTGATTAGTATAATCAAATGACTCAGGCATATAGGCAAATTTACCATCAGTGTTCGTACCTTGAAGAGGGATATTTTCTATCTCATCTTTATTCTCAGGTAGAAGAGATATGCATTCACTCTTTGTAAACCATGATCGCTTTAATATACCGTTACAATCCGATAGATCCTGTTTCCTAAAATAAGGATCCATAATAAAGCTATTATACGAGCAGTTATCAACCTTAATATTACCTGATATAGGATCGCTTCTGAAGTCTAGCCAGACTTGGAGCATATTAAGACCGGTAACAAGGGCACCATCAAATGAATCCGAGATAGTTTCGAGGATACCTTCTTGCTGCGCAGTCCACATAAGTATCTTAGAATATTGATCCGCCGTCTCAGAGTCACCGTTCTCCATAGGAACTGCAACAATAGACTTACGATTACGTCGTTGGAAACCGCTAATCATATTCTTAACGGGGCGAATCCTATTGAATGAGAACTGCCTCTTTCTAAACGATGGTAAGTTTCCATAGATCTCAGACCAGATAGTTTGATCACCAGCTTCAAAGCGAGTATCAGTATCAGCTTCGTACCAAAAAGTTTGGTTTACCGTGATACTATCATTATAAAAACGTTCGATTTGATCCTGCATATTACGATCATCTTCGTTTATATATATAGGACCAAGATTAGGAAATAGTGCCATAGGTAAACCCTCTTTTCTAAGTAAACATGCGCATGATGCTCCCAGAGTAAAAAGAGTCTAGTATTATAGCAAGTAATCAGTCAGCTTTAAATTGCCAAAAGAAGTAAACAATATTAATATAGCAATCCAATTGTTTCCAATCACAATTGTAAAAACAGGACTACTAATTATTAACCTTCTCAGTAGTTCTGTTTTTTTATTGTCTTGGATCTCTAAACATCCAGGGTAATTTATCAGGACCATTCACAGCTTCCTGGAAGCGCTTACTTAAATCTTCAGCACTTAGACCGTCTTTCGTTTTTGGTAGCGATAAACAGAGATATCTCATACCATCAGCAAAGTGAGAGTTATTATCATGAAGAGGATGCGCCTTGTACACCTTACGAATAGCGTCATATTCCTGACGATAGTTCTCTAGTGCTTTAATCAATGGAGCACAAGCAGCCTGATCTATCCACATCTTGGCAAATGAGCTTCTTACCGATTCAATACCATCCATAATAGATAAGTTACTTACCGTTAAGAACTTAATACCAAGATGCTTAGCCTTCTCAATACGGGTCATACCAGATCCCCATTCTTTCACTGCAATATCGTGAGGTGCAAAATGCTTTCCATAAGTATAGGGAAGCGACTGCAAATGATTGATATAATGCTCAAGACCTTCCTTAGAGTTGTCATAACAATTTATTATCCGTACTACCTGACCAATAGTTTGGTAGAAAATTATCGTTGTTGAGTCTCTCACTCCTATATCCCATGCGGTATGAACGGGAAACGATGGCTCCCATGGAACTATACCTATCTGGCCAGAGTTACGCATCTTATCCAGGTACTTAGCGTAATAAGATCCTTCAACACCCATATCAAATGATGTGTAGTACTCCTGCTGTATAAGATCCTCTGACATCTCTCCAGAACGTCTCTCTCGCTCAATCTCAGAAAAGGGAATATGCATCGTATCGTCAATGGTGACCTTGTAGGCAAACCAGTCATTGGAGTTCTTGGCTATCTGATAGGTCTCCCACATATGATTTTTGCCACGGGGCGTACCTATAAATAAGGCCCATCCTTCATTGGCAGTGAGAATAGGCCGAGAGAACTGATACGCCCTTGGATCTGATAGCGCCCACTCAGTAAATATAATAGCCCTGGGATTGGATCCAACAAGTGAAGTATCATAAGAATCAGATCCTATTACTTGTATCAGCGATCCATTCTTAAAGTGTATCTTCATCTGCTGGTCATTCTTACGATCAATGAGCTCAGGCGGTATATAATCCAGGAACTTTACTCCCTCATTGGTGATACTATCCCATATAATCTTACGACCCTGAGAATAGGTCGGAGCGCAATAGAAATATACCCCTACCTTACTGAGAGCTGCACGGATCATTAAGTTCCATCCTGTGACATCTTTTCCACTACGGCGGGGCATAATAGCAAGCACCCTCTTGTAACCCTTGTTCTCGATAGCGTCAATGATAGGAATTTGGTATGGTCGGGGCTGGTATCTATTGAGCTTAATCTTAGTTTCTAATCGCATGTTGTCCTTTTTAAAAGCAGGGGGATTCTAATGCACTACATAAAAATACAAAAGATAATCGCTTACGAGCCTAAAGGTGAAACCAACTCCGAGATCTATAGAGAATACATGAAAAAATTTCCCGGTATTCTCGTTGATATGCAGGACTTCTTCAGGGGATACCCAAAGAGGATAGTCCAGTATCACGATCTCAATGTATTGTTCAACTTCTTATCAGACTTTAAGGCTGGGAGGAGCGAATTTGTTGATCCATACATAAAGGTAAAGATGTACTTTTAAGCCTACTTTTCTTCGTATGTGTATGCCATGACCATAGGCCCCTTCTATTCTTACAAAAGTATATGAGTGGCTGATTATTCACACCATAAACGATCTGTTCTACTGGCACCTTACAAATGTGGCAGATAGCGTTCTCTAACATTGCTGCTCCTCTACTTAAATACTTTTCCATAGAATATATAGTCCTATACAAAGCATTGTAAAGAACAAAAACAACATAGTAGTATAGAGATGTTCAGAAGGCACAGCCGAATTATATAATTCTTCTGGAAGTCTAGGCATTATTATTCCTTAGTTAATAATAATTAATTTAAAGTTAAGGTTTCTACTTTAGCATGAAAAGCAAGAAATAACTACTCAATTAATCTTCTTTGTAAAGAAACTAAATGTAAAGTGAGTTATACATTTAGTGCGACTATTTGTAAAGTCTGGTGCGCACTTAGTATTTCAACCGTCTCCAATTTGTCGACAGTTCAATAATATGCTACACTAGTTGTATTATTTAACTAAGGAAATAATATGTTGTACTACAGTGAAGAAGGATCTTTCATAAAAGATACCGATCGCTATGGAACTGAGAATTACATAAAAGAACTTATAGATGTATTATGTGATGAACTTGTTCTAGCAGAAACAAATCTAATAGATTCAATGGTAAAAGATAAAGAAGACCATAAAAGAACTGCCTTACTCTATGAAGGATATCTCCTCGATACTTTCGATAAGCTTTCTGATAAAGATCACTCGGTTACTATAGATTATCTAAAAGAATCACTAAATCAGAGAATAAAAATAATCGATCAGTTAGTCGCAAGACGTAAATAGAAAAATGCATCATCCAACTCGTGACATTACGTCACAACCTGTGACGTAATGTCACGTACTGATTAATAAAACTAAGGAATAAATAGTGGCAACATCTATTGAAGATATAAAAAAGATATTGAGTATCCTTCAAGATAAAATACCTAACGTGAAATATCCATTTCCTATAGGATTGCTTGATAAAAAAACTAATGAAACTACAGAATATAAAACAATTGATGAGTTTGTTAGTGAATGCGATGTGGAAATGATAAGCCTTAGAAATATTAATCATGTGGTAGTTTTTGTTGATAAGCTGATATCTTATGAAGAATCTTATGATAGTTTATCAAGAGAAGAGCTAACAACTCTTACTATTGTGCTGCGTCAATTGACTCAAAGAATGTACATGGAGTACGTACAGAAAAAGACAAAAAAACATGATGTTAGTCTTGTTTAAAAGGAGTAATCAATGATAAGTAAAGAAGATAAAGAACAGTTTATAGAAGAAAATAATCTCAACTTAGTTATTACTCGTATTAAAGATCTTATAGATGTCATAGGTGATTGTAATTGTCATGCTGAAACGACTGCTATTGAAATGTCAGAAGAAGAGATAGATGGATATAAAAGAGAGGCTGAAAAATTTGAACAGAAACTATTTGAATATGTAGATGCTCTTTTTGATTATGAACATTATTTAGCTATACGATATATTCGAGATGTTTTTTTTGGAAGAAGCAAAATAACTATGAAATTAGCTAAACACATTCAGCAAAAGCATAGCGAAGCAAAAGCAAAAGAAACTAATCCTCTTTAACGGGCACCAACTTAGAATCTGGAAATTTCTCCATAACCACCGTGATGTTCTGGCTAGCGAGCTCATCAGCTTTGAGAGCCTTAGCCCGTTCATCATGGTACTGTTCCATATCTTTCCACTCAGGATCATAATTATGCAGCATGAATAAGACAGCCTTTGGCTCTAGTCTCTTAAAGGTAAGACCCTTAACAAGCTTGTACCCTATAAGCTGCTTGGCGAACTTAATCAGAGAGGCAAATTCCTCATTCCTTCTTGCCCATCTTTGATAGCAGTCGGCTGAGATTCCTTTAAGGGCGAAGAACTCACCAACGGTTATATTTTCACTTGCTGGATCCTTCATAGAATTCTGAGCCCATTGAACGAGCTCCTTACCCATGTCTATGAGTATATCGTCACGCATGGTGAGGACGTTCATAATACCCATATCCATAAGGTCTTCTCGCCACTTTGGCGGACCTTGAGTTTTTATTCTTTTTTCAGGGGACCTGTTAGAGTGGGGGGTTTCTTGCTTCATAGTGGCTCCTTTTTCAAAAATCTACATCAATTCACTCATATATTAAGCATATAGCTGTCTAATGTTTTTAAAAGTGAGATATAAATCTTACGAAGAACTGGCAGATGTTTCTTGCTTCTTTTGCTGTTGAAGTCTTTTAAGTATGTTATAAAGTTCTTCTGCAGCTTCATGATGCTTTAGCATTTTATTAAATCCTCCTGCTAAATATTCCTTATCTTTGTAATATTTTTCAATATCTTCTTTGATTTGTTTTCCAAGAGCCATTACTTCTTCAAATACAACCATAATGTCATTGAGAGGAAAGTTAGGATCTAGAAATACAGGATTAGCCTGTATAGTCTTCTCTATGAGATCCCATTTGTTGTTCCACGTCAATACTCTTGATATAAACATCTGATCTCTTAATTCTTGTCCCATGTAAACTCCTTAGTAGCTGCAGTTATTCTAATGAGATCATAGATCAACAAGGTATTGCGTGTTATTTCACTCTTTAGATGGTCAAGGTATAGAGCAATATTATTCTTAACGAATAGGTTTATTTCTTTAAAGCTCTCATCATGAAGAATACCCATGGCTTTTTCATCAATAAGATATATGTCAAAGAATTCTCTTAAAAAGAAGTAATACTCAGAACGCTGTCGATTTATCTCTTGATCTAATGCACGATAATCAAAATTATTTACTGCTGAAGAACAAGAAGATCTAGCTAAGTTTTTGTTATGCTTATCTGCTGCGTCTAAAGCCTTAAGCATAAACTCAGTTAAATCTTTTTTTATTGCTTCTTTATATTCCTTTTTTCCCATAAAACTCCTTAGTAAGAGTAAATCACTTTAAAAAGTTAGGCACAACTTTAGCATTTGTACCCATAAGCTTCTTTAAATTAGACAAATACACTGGATTTTCAAGTTTGCGAGCAACTTCATCAGGATTTTCGCACTGATCTTTGCGAATATAATCAACAGGAGCATCAATTTTTATAGGAGTAGCTCTTACAGATCCTGGTATCTTTTGCTTCCACTCTTTTTGTGGCTCTGCTCGTTTGCTTATATTTGTAAAGCTTTTAAGAGCTTCATTGACTGGCTCATTGTTCATAGGTAAAGGATTTCCCATTGAAGGATTCTCTTTAAGCGTCTCTCCTAGTTGTTGAGAGAATTTGTAATCAGGCTCCAAATTTAAACTGTGAGAAATGTTTACACAAGTTTTGAATAGATACCCAAATACACTCTCAATCTTATCTCTCCGTTGAGATGTAATCGTCCAAGCCCTATTTATGATGTCATCTCGAAAGGCTGTAAGCTGTATTTGCTCTGCTTTGGTCAAATTAGGGATACTTTTGATTGTGTGAGATATTGGATTCTTCACATAGTACTCCATGATATCAGGATTAGGTCCACAAGAAGAAGATGAAGATACAAGAGAAAGACTCTTAATCCTAACGGATTGTATTAAGAGTGTGAACTGATTAAAAAACGTTCTCCATAAAGGAACTGCTTTCCTTATGAAAAAGAGAATAGCATCTATAACTTTAGGCATAATGTATCTAAAGTAATCGAGCATAAAGGGGTGTAGAACCCATGAAGCTACAGCATACTCACAGATAAAGTTTTTCTTATAATCATAAGCAGGATCTTTTTTAGTGAGCTTGTTTATAACACCCATTGCATGTAACCAGGTAGTTACCTTACTATACCATTCACGAGAACATCCTATATTTTGAGCACGGAATATCTGCGGCTTAGAGCGCCCTTTCCAGAGACAAAGATCTTCATATATAAGAGCCTCAACAATAGAACGAACATAATCAGGAGCTTCTTCCATTATTTCTCTAAACAATTCCATTCTATGTGAAATACTAGTAGCTGACTTCATTTTATCTAGAGCATTTTTAAAAAAAGATGAGTATCTTGCTTGACTTTGTATGTTTAGCATGATACATTTTGTTTCGTTATTACTTCTTGTAATTTCATAAAGTGTTCTCCTGGTAGGGAATATTTATCGTTTATAAGTGTTCTAAGGCACAAATAAACAAAGCTCCTCGATTGAAAAAATCCCTTAGGGGGATGTGCTTGAAATATAGAGAATTGCGATTAGATTTCGCATCTAACCAGTTCTCTTTCAAGTTTCTTTTTTTCTGTCAATTTGTTATACTATTTGTATAAATCGTAACCTTTAGGAAGTTACTTTTTATATAGGTGGGAGAATATAACTAATCAGAGAAAAAGTAAACATCATGCATAAAGATATTGTATATTTTCAAACTAAGATGGCTCTACGGGCTATCGACGACTTCTATGATCTCGAAGATGAGATCAATCGCAGAAGCGACAAACTCACTCGTCGTAAAGACGAACTTAAACGGGTAGCACAGGAGATTCTTGATCTCCACCACTCCCTTACTATATGCAATGAGATCAACTTCATAGATGATATATCTATCTTGGAAAGAGCTCGAAAAATTGTGAAGGAGTCATAATGATAGAGATAACTAAGGCTCTCATCAAAGCTCGTAGAAACTTTAAGACAGTAGCATTTGATAGAAATGGTCAGCGTAATAAGTACGCAACTCTCAAATCTATCCTCGTTGCTGTTGATGATGCTCTTATGGATGAAGGTATTCTATTCACCCAATCAGAGATCGTCGATAAAGACTATCAATGTCCTATCCTCGAAACCAGACTCATGCATGTTAGTGGTGAATCTATATCATCAAGGGCGTTAATAGCTAACGATGAAAAATCACCCATAACGAATGAAAACCAACGATATGGAGCAGCTCTTAGCTACGCAAGAAGATATAGCGCTATGACCATATTAGGGCTCTATGCAGATGAATCAGATGTAGATGATCATGAGTATAATAAAGGTAGTAATCAGGTAGAGGCACGTGATATGGGTATGGCAACAGAGAAGCAGATAGGATTCATTAAAAAGTTATTAAGTGGTAAAGAAAGATCTCAAGAGATAGTTGATCGCATCCTTAAAAAGTATAATATCAAATCCCTGGAAGAGGTTGCGTCAAAAGATGCAAGTGAGATAATCAAGACTCTACAGGGACAATAAATGATCGATTTTAAATGCCCAGACGCATTTCAGATACTGATAAAGGAGCTTATTGGTAAGAATGATCGTCAACGTAGTGGTAAGTATAACGCTCTCAAGCATCTAATAGATGAAATCATAAAAAAGATAGATGAAATAACTATAGCAAGCATAGAGCAATCCAGAACTGCAGAAGAACAAGAGCAGACTGAGCTTGCTGCTTATCGACGAGATCTCCTTCATGTGAAAAACATCCTGTTTAGAAACAAGCAAGATATAACCAGTGATAATGAAGAAAAAAAGAAGTGTAAAAAAAGAATAATAGGGCTACTAGATATACTCTATGAATAACTCAAAAAAGAAGAAATACTACCTATGGCTAATGAGGCGACGTTACAGGACATCTTGCAGGCGATCAATAATCTGGCTAACAATCCACAAACACAGTCTAAGGATCTTGACATGCTGTATGCTGCTTTGGCTGCTGCTCAAAGTGAATTTTCTGTGGCTGGGTTTAATTCTACTAATCCTTACTTCTCTCGTAAATACGCTGATTTCGCTGCTTTAGTACAAGCATCACGTGGACCACTCACTAAAAATAGTCTCTCAGTTCTACAACAAATAAGAACTAACGATGATGGGCAATCAATTCTCCACACACGTCTCGGTCATGCATCTGGTCAATGGATAGAGACCCAAGTAAGAATAACGCCCCCTAAAAATGATATACAATCGTTTGGGAGCTATCTAGAGACACTCAAGAGGCATTCATACGCATCGTTGGTTGGCATTGTTGCTAAAGATGATGATGATGACGGTGAAGTAGCTATGATAGACTCTCGTAAGATACTCGCTAAAGGGCCCTCAAAGAAATACAATCCTAAAGAGCAGTCCTATGAAACAATCACTAAAGAACAGCTTGATGAAATCGAGTATGAGCTTGGTGAATATCTCGATATAGCTGAAGAGATCATGGATGGCTATAAAATACAATCCCTTGCAGATCTACCAGCCAATAAATTTCGTACAGCCATTACAAGAATACGTGAAATAATTGCTGTTCGTGATGGTAAAGAGTAACTCATCCCCCAACAATTGCTTGTTAGAAGATGAGTAAAAAAGGAAAGAGAAAGTAGATGAATCAAGATAACTTATGATTCTGTATATCCATAAAGAGTAAAGTTGCCGCTAAAAGTAGATCCATTACTAGTAAAAATCTTAAAAGCATTGCACACTATCGATCCAGCAGCGTAAGCGCCACCTTCTTGTGTTGTGCTAGCTGTACCAGAAACCGAACGTACCCAACGAGTTCTTCCTTCAGTAGTAATTAAACTAAATCCAGAAGTAAGATTGTATAGATACTGATATCCACCAATAATAAAATCAGTAGACGAAGCTATTCCTATCTCTATATATGTTAATGAATCATTATATCCAGTATTAATATAGGTCGCCCCACCATCAGTAGAGAGCTGTAGCCAATATCTGCAAGAACCAACTCCAGAACCATATGGCCCAAGACTATCAAATAGTAAAAAATAGTTATTATAGGTAGCAGTTATTCCTGAAGTAAAAGTAATAGAAGTAACTGATGAGGCAAGTTGTTTTGCTATAAATACTAATGCTCCTCCGCCTCCACCTCCTCCAGTAGCCTTCAAATCTAATGTATGCGCACCAGTAGTAAAGGTAACAGAGCCATCACTAGAAGTAAGTGTTGAAAATGCTGGATTTGCGCCAGTAGATCCAATAAGAACCTGTCCATTAGTTCCAGCTGTTAGTCCAGATACTGCAGAAGTGCCAGCACCTACTAATACTCCATGAGATGTTAAAGTAGTTGCTCCAGTACCACCACCAGCTACCACAGCTGTTCCATAAGCAGGATTAGATGCAGCGCCTTGGGATATCAATGGGACCCCAGAAGTTGCTGAGGGAGCTATTGTAGATATTGCAGAAGTATTATTACCCACTAAAACATTGTACTGAGTAAGAGAAGTGGAAGAAGTACCGCCATGTGCAACAGTAACAGGAGATGTTAAATTAAAAGTAACTGTAGAGCCAGCTCCTGAAGTTGTTATCCCAGTACCACCTGCTAGAGTTAGAGCACCAGCTGCTGGAGTAGCAGAACCAGCATCAGCATTATAAGTGATAGCAACGTCAGTATTAGTTTCTAAATTAATAGTATGATGACCATTGGTTATAGCAATAGTACCACCTAATGAAGTAATATTTGCCCAGGTAGGAACTCCAACGGAAGAACTGATAAGCAACTGACCATCAGAACCAGATGTAGCGCTAACATGACCAGATCCATCTGTTTGAAGTACTCCATTAGTAGCAAAGTCTAAAGTTAAAGAACCAGTAGCATGAAAATTAGTAGCAGTTACAGTACCAAGACCAGTCAAATTTGTATTCAAAAATGTGGTGACTGTATTTCCTGCTCCTGTGGTATGAATATTAGTACTACCATCCATGTTAATAGTACCACCACTTGTTGTAGCAATACCACTGTCAGTATCAAAACTAATAGAAGTAGCAGAACCACCAAGAAGAACCCAAGTAGCAGATAATCCAGCTTTATTTACTAGTTTATAGGTATTTTGAGTATTAGAATTGAGCCACTCATCCCCAATATTATAACCATTATAGTCACTAGAAGCAGGATTTCTTGTTTGTATAGAAAAGTTACTTGGAGATCCTGGCTCTACACCCATATAATCAAGAGGATTAAGACTAGTTCTTTGTTTTGCTTTTGCCACTACTTTCTCCTTAAACTTAGCTTTCAATACTCATATCGATATCTTTTGGTAGTTCTCCATAAACAGCATGAGGATAATCAACTTTTTTTCCTGGCTCATCGTTATCTAAATATCTAGTATATGGACCTTTTATTGGGTATTTACTCTCTGCTGGATTTCTATTTTCCGTTGGAGTTATCTTAATATCAGGTACTTTTACGGTTGTATCTAAAGTGATTGTATATCTTTTGTTTTTATATTTTTGAATACATTGATAACTCATGCCACAGAAAGTTATTATTACTACTATAAATGCTACAGACATATACCCTCCTTTTTCTTTTATGAAGTTTCTCTCGCAGAACGGTTTTTATAGTTCGGCTGACTAAAAATAAGCTGTGCAAGTTCATCTTTATCAGTAGGAATAGCTTTTATACCATTTGCAGCTAACTTAGGTTCCCATTCTTTTTTTAGAGCCTCAAAGCATTGCTCATACTTATGTATTAAAACCCACTGTAAGCGACGTTTCATATCGTCATTGAATATCTCTTCAAGAACATCATTCTTAATAACCTGTTTTTGTGTGTCTGTAAGTGTGAATAGATCTACACCATCAACTGAAATTTTCATTGAATCCCTTCTTTAACATATTAAACTTCCTGTTATTCCTGTATAAAATTGGGCAGCGCTACCAAACATACTTATTGTTTTTGTACCACCAGACATTGTTAAAGTAGTAGTCATAGTATCGGCAGCGGTCATATTAGTAAAAACATATACACTTTCTACAAAATCAGTTCCTGAGTTGGGAAGAACAGAAGGATTATCTAGAAAAAAAGTATAAGTTCTAGCGGTTGTGATTATAGCAATGGTGCCTGATGTACTTGCAGCAGTAGGTTCATTTCTTATATACATCTTTACTGATAAATAATAATAACCAGTAACAGGAGCCGTAAAAGTAGGAGAACTAAAATTACTTCCTTGATCAAATATCTTTGTTGTTGCTGCTAATGTATAAGCAGTACCATCACCAGTAACGTTAGAAGCTATAGAACTATTTCTATAGGCAAATGCGCATTGTAAGGGTCTAGTTATTATTCCTGCTGTTGTAGTGATAAATGTGTCTGTAGTTCCTAAAGCAGATCCTGCAGATATCTTAAAGGCATTAGAAGCAGAGTTATCTATGCCCATAATAAATTTATTAGAAGCATTAACATTATATTGAATAAAGGAATTAGCAGTAGCTCCAGGATCTACAGTTAATTGAGAAGTTTTATTATTTATACTATTAACTTGTGCCATTAATATCCTTTTAACATACTAAATAACCCGAAAAGGATGAATTTGCATTAGCTCCTCCCAATACACTAACAACTTTTGAAGTTCCTTCAGCTCTAGTACGAACAAAGGCCGTATCACCAGCTGTCATACTAGCCATTGTGTTTATACCTATACTTAATTTTCCTGATGATATAACAGAACTACAGTTAAAGTTAATATCATAGATAGTTGCTGTTGTAACAATATCTATAGTCGCTAAATTATTAGAACTTGTTAAAGCACCTAAATATATCATTCCCGATAGATGATAACGACCTGTTACGGGCGCTGTAAATACCCCTGCAGTTGTAAAATTAGTTCCCTGATCAAATACTTTTGTTAATGCTGTTGTTCCACCTAAAGTATATTGAGTAGTATCACCAGTTGCATTGGTGTCTGTTGAAGGTAAATAACCTAAAAAAGCAGCTTGTAAAGGCATCCTTGGAACACCAGAAGTATTCATTATAAACGTATCATTTGTACCAAGAGCAGATCCTTGAGATATTTTAAAAACATCTGATGCAGAATCATCAATCCCAACAATAAACTTAGAAGATGCATTAACATTAAATTGAACAAAAGAATTTCCGGATGCTCCAGGATCTATAGTGAGCTTCGATGTGGCATTATTTATACTATTAATTTGTGCCATCTCTATCCTTTAACAAGCTAAAAATCCAGAAAATGATGAATTACCATTGGATCCACCAACACACCCTACTACTTTTGTTGTATTCGCAACACTAATCTGAACTTTTGCTGTATCTCCTGACGTCATATCAGCAACTGTTGCTACTTTATTACTCAATATACCTGATCCTATAATAGAAGCAGGATCAATATTAATTTGGTAAGTGCGATTAGTAGTAACAATTTGTATGTAATATAAATTATTAGAACTAGTCATATTATTAGCTTCTACCATGGCAGTAAAATGATAGCGAGCCGTAATAGGAGCCGTAAATACCCCCGCAGTTGTAAAATTAGTACCCAAATCAAATGCTTTTGTAAGAGCTGTTGTTCCACCTAAAGTATATACCGTTGCGTCACCAGTTACATTGGTATCAGTAGAGGGAAGATAACCTAAAAAAGCAGGACATAAAGGCATGGTATTGTAACCTGCACTAGTTATTATGAAACTATCAGTAGTACCTAAAGCAGATCCAACAGATACTTTAAAAGCATCAGAAGCAGAATCATCAATACCCATAATAAATTTAGATGATGCGTTAACATTGTATTGAACGAATGAGTTGCCGGAAGCTCCAGGATCAATCGTAAGTTGCGAGGTCGCATTATTTATACTATTAACTTGTGCCATTAATATCCTTTAACTTACTATGGAATTATATCAGGAGGATAATAAATTTTACTGCGTCGCACATATTTTCTACCTATTACTGGGTGGTTGTTCAGGATTATCATCTAATATATCTTTTATAGAATAATTCCGTCTTGGTAAAGGTACATAAATATGGGGTAGATGAGGTATCTGAATAGTTCTATCTTCTGTGGTTGTATATTGTCTTTCGTTTTCTTCTCTTCTTTCCCTAGAACATTTATAAGCAACGGCACAAATACTGACAGCAAAAGCTACAATTACCGGCGCCATAGTTTATTCCTTCCGTTCTATTCTATATACAATATGTATCACTTGATGCCCATGATGCCTTGAATATAATCCATCAGTCTCATGATCATATACACGTTCATTAATAACCTCATGAGGTGATTCAGGTGGATTTCTCAAGGTACAGCAAGTAAACCATGTAGGTATTGCGCATAGAGCTGCTAATATACTTTGAGTCGTTGCAGAAAAATCCATACCGCACCTCCAAGTGTATTAAACAACCGTTATATTACCAACACCACTAATCACTACCCATGTAGTATTTGCTACAGTACATATTAGCTCAACAGCATCATATCTGACCGTAGAAGCAAGAGATCCCCCTGTACCCGTAGTTGTAACTGAACCTACGTAGTTTATATTCTGGCTAGCATTTTGGGCAATCTTCCATCCTCCCGCGCCAGCTCCAGCAACTCTTTGTATTGTTCCAATAGCAGCTGTAGATGGTAATGTTATAGTTACTAAACCAGCATTGTTAGCTATATAGCCATTATTAACAGCCATAGATTGAGATGTACCTGTAACGTTAGTCCATGTAACACCTGTTGAAATCTGGAAGCTAGGAGCTGTACCTGCAGCATTAGCTGTTAAAACATATCCTGCGGTTCCCGTAACAGTAGAAATAACACTTGTAGAAGAAGTAACTAAAGCACCCTCAGCAACAGCTTGTAACTTAACACCGCCACTACCAGCAGTGATTGTTGTTGTGGAAGTTGTATTAGTGCTACCAAGAGTAACCGTTTTAGCTGCTGCACCAGTACCAATAGTCAGAGTTGTAGCTGAGGCATCATTACTTATGGCCAATGCACCAGTACCACTATTAATAGTCATTGCACCATTGGTAGACGTTACGTTAAGAGCACCAGAACCTGATTGTAGAGTTGTAGCTGAAGTAGAATTTGTACTACCAAATGTTGTAGCCTTAACACCAGCACCTGTAGCAATATTTATTGTTTGTGCACCAGAACCAGTTCCTATAGACAATGTACCCGTGTTAGCACCAGTCGATATAGATATCGTGCCAGTGGTCATAGCATTACCCATAGCTATAGAACCATTAGTTTGATTATTACCTATACTTATTGTATTAGCGCCTGTACCACCAATTTGAATAGTATTAGCAAGTGATATACCAACACCAATTTGAATAGTTTTAGCACTACCAGTATTTCCACCGATTTGAATAGTAGCAGCGCCAGAACCGTTACCTATCAAAATATTATTAGTTCCAGAAGATTGACCTATAGTCAGATCACCCGTTTGTCCCGATCCACCAATAGTTATAGAACCACCTACTGCACTAGCACCAATACTAAAAGTAGAATTAGCAGAACCATCTACAACAAAGTTAGCAGTACCAACATTAATTGTTGTTCCTCCTGCACCTGTTGCAGATCCTATAGCTATAATATGAGCAGCAGAAGAATCACCTATATGAATGAATCTGGCAGTTGTGCCAACACCTATATTTATTGCATTAGCTGCATTATCAGTACCAAGATTGACAACGCCGTTATTAGCAGTAATACCGGCAAAAGTAAGTGTCTCAGTTGTTCCGGCACCCCCGAAGGAAAGTCCAGTAGTACCTCCAGTGAACGTGAATGAATTAGCTGTAAGTGCACCACCAGTATCTCCTGTAATAGTTATATTACCACTACCAGCTGCTTGAAACGTGGGTAAAGCACCAGCACCATTAGAAGTAAGGATATTACCAGCAGAGCCAACCGAAGCTATTGATTGTAATGCTCCTGTGGATGTTGTTCCACCACAAATAACAGCATATGCAGTAAAAGAAGTATCTCCAGTACCACCACCAGCTACCACAGCTGTTCCAAATACTGGATCAGCCGCAACACCTTGTGATATAAAAGGAATACCTGAGGTTGCAGAAGGAGTAACCGCTACAATAGCTGAATTATTTTCACCAAGTAATACACCGTGAACCGTTAAACCAGAGTTCACTCCTAGTGCACCAAATGCCGGATCAGCAGCTGTAGATCCTATTAAAACTTGTCCCGTTGTCCCAGCTGTTGTAGCGACGATAGCAGAGTTATTTTCACCAAGGAGAACACCATGTACCGTCAAACCAGAATTGACACCTAAAGCTCCAAATGAAGGGTCTGCTCCAGTAGAACCAATGAGTACTTGTCCAGTAGTACCGGCAGTAGTTGCTGCAATTGCTGAAGTACCTTCACCCAGTAATACGCCATGAGTTGTTAATGTTATATCGCCAGTTCCGCCCTCATTAACTGGCATAGGAGAAATCCGCTTATATGCACACATACTCTATCTCCTTAAAATACTTCATATGTTGAGCCATTGAAAATAACATTAATTGCTTCATAGGCTGTATTCATAACAAATGTTACAGCTGCATCAATATTTATAGCTCCACCAACAGTTGTTACCGTTATATTATGCGTAGCAGCGTTACCAGTTCTATCTTTTATATTAAAAATTCGACCAGTAGCAGGAGCATTTGGTAGCTGTACAGTAATAGCAATTGTTGAAGTATCAACACTTAAATAAAAATCAGTAGTTAATACCACATAAGGTGAAGTATGTACATTGGTATAACCAGATGTAGCCATACTTGTGGTTCCAAGTTGTCCTGTTGCTGTATTTAAAGTAACTAATGCTTGATTTGCAACAGTAACACCAGTAATACCCGCTATAAAACAAGTATTTTGTTGTCCTGCGCCAGCTCCCTGTGTTCCTATACGAATAACATTAGATTCGGTCACAGTACCAGAATTACCAATAATTATATTACTTGATTCACTAGAAACATAATTGATACCAGCAGAAGCACCTATGGCAATATTCTCTGATCCAGAAGTTATACTAGTTAAAGCAAATGCACCTAAACCACTATTTCCTAAACCCGACGTTAATGAAAAAAGAGATTGAAAACCAATACCGGTATTGCTATCACCAACTAATGTTCCATTACCTGCATCAGATCCTAAAAAGACATTATTAGTGCCATAACTATGCAGAAATACTATGCCACCTAATAATAATGCACCTTGATCAAATAAAGTATCAGTAATAGGTAAATCAATTGCATTATCAAGCGAAACAGTAATAGTATCAGTAGCTCCTGAAGTATGAATATTAGCGCCACCTACAATATTTAATACTCCAGCAAGAGGAACAGCTGTACCTAAATCAGCATCAAAAGTAGTTGCTACATCTCCACTCACATCTATAGTGAGCGTATTCGTGCCAGGGTTACCTGTCACCGTAATATCATCGCTACCGATTATATTAATATTATGAGAAGCATCGGCACCAACAGGGCCCCCGCTGTTTCCAGTTAAAGTTTCTAACGCACCACCACTACTTAGAAACATATATTGTCCGGCCTGTGACATACTCTTCTCCTATGATCCTAAATCACTACCGTAAAATGCTGATAAGGCAACTCCACCAGTTGTTGGGGCTGCACCATCTTCTTTCACATAGATTCTGTCACCCTCAGCGATATACCAACCTTGTTCTCTTGTTTTATTAGATGTTATATCTAAAAGTAAAAAACCAGAGGGAGGCAATACAATATGATCGTTAATACCATCAAGTGAGAATAACAACAGTTGATTAGTTAGATTTTGTAGAAATATCAATCGTATTGGATGGACAAAAGATGTTCCAAGGCCCATATATGTAGCACCAATAGATCCAAATGCTAATGATCGTAGAGGCTCTGCCTTGAACCTTACCGACATTGAATAACTCATAGGATCTCCTTTTAAGGCGCTACGTAATAACCACTAACATAAACACTTCCTACCCCAGCACCAGCAGTAACTTGTTTAACATATATCTGCTGACCCTTCCCAAAAAGCGCAACATATCCATTAGGTTGAGCGTTTGTCTGAGCGGCAATATTAAGAGCTTCTGATGCTAATAAAAATTCATTGTCAGTCACGCCATCATAGCTTATGAGTACAGATATATTGGAATGATTGTGTAAATTAACCTGAAAGCATGCCTGATCTAAACCACTAGGATTTATCGATTGATAAGAGCCACTAATGCCTGAAGTATCAAATGATGTAAGCGCAATTGCTTTAACTTTGTTTTGTGCCATCAACATCAACCTTTTCTACTTGTTTCACCTTATCAGCAGCTTCTCGAGATAAACTAAGGATCTTTTCTAATACCTCATAGACTGCATCATATGCTTCACCAAGTGTACCACCAACAGGCATTGAAAAAGTATAAGTTCGATCTGTTTTTTCTACTTCAAAGTGAATGTGTGTTTTAAGTTCCATGGGATTCCTTTTAATTAGTAATTAATCTGTGCCCCACTATAACATGAAGCACAGATTAATTAGAAGCTCTAAGCAAATACCCAGAAATTTAATGTTACGTTACCATTCAAGGCAGCAGCACCATTATTTTTGGTGTTTACAGTAAATGAACCCGCAGCTCGTTTAACTTGAGTGATTGTCATTTGAGCATCATTGGTACCTTCGTTACTTACAGATACAAAGATTTTCGATGCTGTTGTTACCAAACTATTAGTAACAGTCCACAATTGTGATGCACCTGAAGCAGTTGTAAATCCAGTAAATGTACAAGAACCAAGATTCGAGTTTTGTACGGTAGTTGAAGTTGCAGATGCTTGTGTATCTGTTGTTGGAACAGCAGTCAACAAACCAGCAGAGCTCAATGCTATTGCACCGCCACCAGTTGTTAATTGAATACCACCAGCAGCATTGGTTGCGTTAATAAGTATCGCACCAGCAGCCGCTTGAGATGTTTCAATTTTAGTTTGTAGAACACCTGCAAGATGTACACCACCAGCAGCAGCATTAAGTTTAATAGCATCAGCGTTAGCTAATCCTGTTGCTGTTAAAGCTATACCACCAACATCAGAAAGAAGGTTAATAGAAGATATCGCTGTACCCTGTGTACTATGAAGTCTTACTGTTTCTGATGTACCACCATTAGCATTCAAGTTAATACAAGCAGCAGCATTATCAGTTGATGTTACGGTAAACACACCAGTTGTAGTGTTAGTAATACCGCCTGTTCCAGCTGTTGAAGTAATACCACCAGCAGCATTAGATGCATTAAGAGTAACAGCATTAGCTGAAGCTAAACCTGTTGAAGTTATAGCAACACCACCAACATCAGATATGATATTAATTGATGAAGTTCCTGTACCTTGCAGAGCATGTAATCTAATTGTTTCAGATGTACCACCATTAGCAGAAATATCTATAGCGTTAGCAGCATTTTTAGTTGTAGCAAAAGTAATAGCACCACCAGTTGCAGTAGTAGCCATACCTGCAGTTCCTACAGCAACGGTCATACCAGAAGCAGCGTTTGAAGCATTAATAACAACTGCGTCAGCAGCAGCTTCAGTTGCTATAAGGTTAATTGAACCACCAGTAGCAGTCACAGTAATGTCACTCGCAGCACCACCAGAAGTAATTGTCATACCACCAGCAGAAGCAGAAATAGCTACCGCATCAGCAGCAGCTTCTGTACCACTAATATTTACAGAACCGCCAGTAGAAGCGATGTTTATATCTATAGCAGCGCCACCAGAAGTTACATCAACACCACCATTAGTAGCTGCAATAACAACAGCAGAAGCCCCAGCAGCAGTAGAAGTAACGTTAATAGCCTTCAAAGCAGAAACAGTTATACCACCAGCGTCAGATTGTAAGTTAATAGATGAAGTACTTGTCGATACAGGAGCATATAATTGAATACCACCAGCACTTGCAAGCAAGTTGATAGCAGTTGCTGATGTACCCTGTATGTTGTTAAGAACAATAGTTTCAGTGGTACCACCATTAGTTTTCAACCTTATTGCTGGGTTAGTATTAGATGTAGTATCTAAATCAATAAGTGCAGTAGAACTAAAATCAATAGTTCCATTGAACTGAGAAGTACCAGTAACAGTAAGGTTCCCACCAACGGTAACGTTGCCCGCTGTTACCGCCAAGTTACCTGCAGAGATAGTAGCATTACCTGCAGAAACCAAAAGATTTCCAGGATTCACCGTAACGGATGTAAATGTACCTGATCCAGCAGCTGGAGAAGTAGTCCATATAGCGCTTCCGGCACTAATAGCCGCCAAAACATAAACAGCCTGAGTAGCAGTATCAACCCAAGTAGTACCAATTTCAGCTGAATCTGTTGTTAGAGGAGCTCTTTTAGAAACTATAGGACGAGGAGCTAAGCCCTGTAAGGCATTATCCAACCCATAACCTATGTTATTTCTTGTTATTTTTGCACACATACTATCTCCTAGCGCAATAAGACAAAATTTTTACCCTGTTACTCTAACCAGTATGTGATATCAAATGCAATTATTTGACAAATAGATGCTACATATATATATTTATATTTAAATACATTTCTAGCTTAATAAAAGGGAGCGATATAATGGAAACTAAAGAAAAAAAGGTAATAGTGGGGCAAATGAACTTGAGAATGTCTCGAGAGTTAATAGATCGGTTTAAGATTTTAGCCATAAAACATAATGTATCACTGAGTCTTTATATACAAAGATTGCTCATGAGACATCTGGAAGAGGTTAAAAAGTACGAGTGAAAAGGGGAGATCGTGTATCAAGCGATCTCCCGTAAGACTCTATTGAGGAAGTCTTAATATGAAGTCTTAAAATGATCTATATGGTGTTTTGATGTTCTTTGATATCCCTTAGATATAAAAGCACTGCTAAGTCAAAACACTCTACAGTAAATAGGAGAGGGGAACCTTGGTAACCTCTCTCCTAAATATGTATGGAACAATAAACTTTCTGACCGGTTTATTGCTTCGTATGAAATTTTGATATTTAATACGCGTCTCGACAATACTGTATCAAAATATTTTCAATTTTGAAGGAATAATATGTCAAAACGTTTTTTATTGTATCTCTTAGCATGTGTTTCAATAGCAGCAACAGCAGCAGATTTAACTGAATCTACCATGCTTATTCCACGATCTCGTATCTTATCAAGTAACATGAAAGAAGGAACACATTTATTTTACAATAAAAATGGCTTCTTTGTTCATGATGAAGATGGAGTTAAAGAAATTCCATCATATGATACAGCTCAGCTATTTAGAAATAGACCTGTTGAAGATATCGCTCGATATACAGTAATGAATAAATTCGCTTTAAATAGAATGAGCGATGGAGAATATCGAATATCAACACACGGTGAATTGAAAGGTGGAGGATTTTTAGGTGCTTGCTTCGGAGCTTTCATTGGTAAAGCAGTTGTAAGTCTTATTGGTCATGGAACTATAGCATTAATTTCTATAGGTGCAACTGCAGTAACATTCAACCCAGGAGTTGGCTGGCTGACAGCAGGAGCGTTAGAAAGTTGGCTTTGTCCTGCAATTGAAGCAGCCAGTATAAAAGGAGCTATTGGCGGTGGTATTCTTGGAGGAACAATAACTGGCCCGGTATAAATCAATAAATAGGACAATATGTATGTTGTATTGGTATAAAATGTATGTTGGATATCTTTTATTTTGTATACCCATGTATTTCATAAAACGATATATGTGGAAAGAATACAAATGACTCAAATAATACATTATGCAATAGCTTTTGTTCTATGCGTGACTACTTATCAATGTTTTTTGAGAAACTATTTATTTATAGACGAGGAAATGAATTATCGTAAAAAAACGATAAAAAGCGAAATAAACAAAGAAAAAAAAACTATCCCCACAAAAAAGTGGATCATCTATTACTTATTAACTTTATTGAGTTTAATAGTATCGGGATGGATAATTAATTTTTTAATGTAAAAAATGAGAGAGGTGAAGCCGCCTCTCTCAAAACAAAAACTAGGAATAATAAACAGTGACCACCGTTAATTATTAAAAGGAATACTATCATGGAAAATAGAATAATAAATATCTTAATTTATATAGCAATGCTATTTATATGGCCATTCTATATACCAATGCTTATCTATAAAGTAAATAAAGCCCTTAATCTATACCTTTTAAGTAAAAATTAAGAGCTCTATTATTTATCTTTGTTTAAAGTCTTCTGATAATCTATCTAATTCTGGTGCAGCTCTTTTTTCTACGAGTCCTTCAAGACCTCTTGGTCTTATACCTTTATTTTCAGCGATTATATCTTCCATTGTTTTTGCTCTTATTTGAGCAGCTTTATTAAAGTTATAAAGGTTTTTTATAACTCTTCTTTTACCTTCGTCGCTTTGAGATAAAGTAGGAACTGTTTGTAAGAAATATTTAACATCGGCATCTGTTAAACGAGAACCGAAAACATCCTTAGCTTCTTTTAAGAAGTCAGTACTTAATTTTCTAAACTCTTGTGAGTCAGCGCTAGTAATACTCGTTAAATCAATACCAAATCCAAAAATTCCCTTAGATAGAGTCTCTAAAGCTGCAGCAAAAGCAGGGAAGGATAGATTACCTTGATCAATTAATGTTTCCATCCTTTGTAATCGTTTATCATTTGCTTCAGCAGACTTAGCAGCTTTACGAGTATCTTTATAAAACTCTTTTGTATCTTTATCTAATAGTTGCACTCGTTTTTCAAGTTTATCTTCAAGACCTTCTTTATGTTTCCTCAATTTTTCTTTAATCGAAGTTGACACATTAGGACTCTCCAAATGTCGATCAATCTTAGCAATCTCATCAGCCCATTTTGATTCAGTAGTTTTTAATGGTTCTTGTTGTGGTCTCATTAATTGTTGTTGATCTAGATTTTGTGGAATCTGATTTGCTGGAACTTGAAACTGTTGATGTTGACTTCCTATTCCTTGCTGAGGAACTCTACCCAAAAGATCAAACATACTAGATTGTTGATTTTGTTGAGGTTGTCTTTGAAGTCCTTGAAGAGATTGAAACCCCATTGGATTTTGTTGCTGCTGCTGTAACTGTTGTTGTGGTTGAACTTGTCCACTTAAAATATCATTAAATTGTTGTTGCTCTTGTTGTTGTTGTTTCTGTTGTTGCGCATTTATTTGAGCAGCTTGTGCGCCGCGCAAATAAGAAGCTTGAACATGTGGATCTGCCATTGCCAATGCCATTGCTTGTTCATGTGTAGCTCCTAGTTGCTGAAATGCAGGAGCAAGTCTTTTAGCTTTAGCTCGTTGATCCATTCTGTGTGCTACATCAGCACCAAGTTCACTTAGTACATTGCCTAAATTTTCACCAAATGAACCATGTGGGTATAAATCCACTACATTTAATTGTGGCATAATTATTATCCTCCTAAAGGTAGACCGGTAGCATATGCAGTACCTACTTGACCAAGAGTTTTAATCATTCCTGGAAGAGCACCTGGATTGCTAGCTGTTAAATTCGATAAATAAGGTTCTGTAAGCCCTAATCCTAGTAATTGATTAAGAGCAGGTTGTCTTTGTAGGGCAAATTTAGACTGCAAAGCACTTAAATCTGTTTCAAAACCTCTACCTGCTTGGGCCAATTGTCTATTAAATCCACTAGAACCTAAAGCTCCTAGACCTGCAAATCTCTCTGCAAGACTAGGAATTGTTTGCTCATTAAATCTTTCACGTGCTTGTTGTGCTATAGGCCCAAAATCAAAGGGATTATTTCCTGGTTGAAACTGTTGTTGCCCATAGCTACCAATATCTCCTAAAAGACCATACTGGCCTTCAGTAAATCGAGGAGCATTAATAAATAATGGTGGCTTTTCACCTAAAGCTTTTCGTACTCCTTGTGCCGCAGCACCCCAATTCCAAGGTAAAAGCTTTTTCCAGAAGTTCATTTGTTCATTCTGTTGTTCTTCTGGGGACAACAATTGTTGCATTTGAGCTTGCTGCATTGGATTTTGAGATTGTGCTCGAGGTCCCAATTGCGATTGAGATCCCATAAGCCACTGTGCTCCGCTCAATGGTTGTTGCTGGAATTGTTGATTAGGATTAACACTTCCATTTATAGAAAGATTTGAAGACATAGGACGTGGCTGAATTGATTGAACAGATGGACCTACATTAAGCTGCTGAGGCAACATTTGTTGATTTGGTAATTGTCCTGTAGAAGGATTTCCAAAAGATGATGCCGCATTGTTATAAATTTGCTGACCTATTCCTTTTACTCCAGCTGATTTTTTTTTGACTTTTGGCATAGTAATCCTTTTCATAGAAAATATAGTGCGACATTGATATCCTAGCGCCATACAAATCTTTTTTCCATAAAAGGGGAAACATGGCTGATCTAAAATTTAATGTAGGTTCTTTTGTACCATTACTGGATGTATTTGATGACCAACTCATACGACAATTAGATCCAGATAGTGAGCAATTTAAAGAATTTTTAACAAGATTACGCACTAATATTAATAATATTGCTATAGCACTCAACACAAAAGATACTGGCTTTTATGTAACACAGTCCTTTGTGAATGGACAAGTGTTTTTTCCTAATCCATCCTTAGGCTCAAGTACTCCTCAACAACCTACCTATCGACAAGTTTATAGAAAGGTAATCAACTTTGGCACACTACCCAATGCTGCAACTACATCTGTTGCTCACGGAATCACAACCACTGCAGCTTTTACATTTACTCGAATTTATGGTTGCGCTACTAACCCTAACACTAGTTTTATACCTTTGCCTTATGCGTCCCCGACATTAAACAAAAATATAGAACTCAATGCTGATGCCACCAACGTCAATATAACAACAGGAATAGATAGAACAGCATACACAACTACTTATGTTGTGCTTGAGTATATCAATCAGTAGCTACTGCAATCTATTGGTTGTACTGTCAGCGGTGAAAAGCATAGCGTGCATCTCGAAATCAACACCATCCATAGTTGATGCCAATAGTTGAGCATCAGACTGATAGATTCTTAGTTGAATAAGATTTCCCTCAGCATTAGGATATACCGCATGCCATAATTGAGTTTGAAGTAATTCAATAGGATAAAGAGTATAAGGAAATGTCTCTAATATCATACTCGTCAAAGGAACAGGCGGATTAGTAGAAAAATTATATGGTAAAAAATCCACAGTCATAACGCCAGTATCTGTTCTATCAACAAAAAAATTAATAGCTTTAACGTGACAATTTCTATCATTAGAAGAATAGAAGTTGTACTGTTTTGTGAGTATATCTATACGACTTACACGAGCGACTGTTCCAAGTCCTGTATAAGTTCCCGTCATACCAACAAGATTGATAGTAAACGTATTAGCATCTACCACGGTAACTTCATACACAGCATTATTAATACCAGTAAGTCCCTGAGCATTTTCAATAGCAACAAAATCATTCGTAGAAAGATTATGATTGATCACCGTTAAGGTTACTACTGGTGTAGCGTAGATTATTTTACTTATCTGTAACGCAGCGGAATTTCTAAACTCATCTGCATTACAAACAAAAGTAAATCCTTCCTGATTACCAGCAAGAACATCTTTAATTCCTGTAGGAAGTTGCTCAAATCTTTGTACGTAACCAAATGCGGTAATAGAATCATCATACATAGCCCAAGTGCCATTTTGATAGTTATAAACAAGTACTTGATTAGGATAAACCGTATTGGCGTTCGCAACACTAGGAATTGCCCAATAAACCATCTGATTAAAAAAGTCTCTTACTCCGTAAATACGGTTCATTTCATTGCCGGTAACTTTTACATTAAAGACTTCTGTTGGGATCTTATCGTCGATACGCTCAACATAAGCACCGTTACAAGCATGAACACCAATGTTGCCAACACCAATAATGGAGCGATCAAAGGTAACAGTAGAAAAAGTAGACTCAACACCAAGTTCAGCGTTAATTTGCTGGAAGGTAAATGGTAATTCTTGATTACCTTGATAAACAAGTTCATAGGTTGATTCCTCAAAGTAAACAATCAATCTATCTTTCAATATTCTTGCAGATATAATAGCCTGCTTTGTTGGTGCATCTATAAAGCCACCCTTACCGCCTATATCTTCTCTCCATGGAGTTTGACCAGCAGATACAGGATCACCAACTTGGCAATAGCGAACCCTATTGGTATACGTCTGAAGTGATGCTGTTGATCCAAGAAACTCAACCGTATTTAAAAGAAGTAATCTTCCTTTAAAGGATAGAACTATACGAGCAGTATAAATCTCATCACCAGCTGAAGAATCGTATTGTATACCAGCACCTGTAAGTATATTCCAGTTTGCTCCATCATAATAACGAACTCGATCAGTCGGATTATAGTTCACAACAAAAAGATAATTATTATAAGCAGCAATACCACGATAATTAGTTGCCCAAGGAAAATTATAGTCAGTACCGGTCCATGTACCAGCAGCGGCAGTACTTAAATTTTCCCACTGAGTACCTGTAAAGTAATAAGAGAATTGAGTATCAAAGGCAAAAAGAGTTTCCTGGTTAATCAAAGTACTATTTTCATAATCAACAAAACCCATAACTGGTGTTGCAGGATAAAAATAAACCGCTGTTAAAGGGTTCTCAGTGTTACCAGTAATAACCAAAGCTCCGGTAGTCGTATTGTAAGTTCCCGTTGCTGCTCCTGTCGTTAACAAGGTAACAGGAGCACCTAACGAGGGAACTGTCAGTACTGTGTTACCAATAGAGAACTGTTGACCAACATTAAATACTGCACCAGGTACCGTCGCGCTAAAATTACCTGAAACAGCAGCAGTGGTTCCTATATTGATCCTTAAACGAGAATATAACTGTCTAAATTGTGGGGAAGGAAGAGAGTTCATAGGAGCAGAACCGAAACGTTTACGTACACGACCAAAGAACACTACCGCATTATTTAACGTAGCGAATGCACTATCTGGTAGTAACCATGGTCTTACGTCAGTTTGTAAACCGACAGTAACGGGTGCAATCATAAACTTATCGGCCATACTATTCCTTTAAAAGTTTCTATTCCATCCAAATGGATT